>FWPV01006206.1_pt1 | contig 22740 bp, 20 predicted proteins | sample 2228371 | NCBI WGS metagenome assembly FWPV01 (sample SAMEA103939776, study PRJEB20133) | metagenome | reverse complement strand
AAACCATCCGCCAGTTGCGCGCCGAATTCGGCCCCGATTATCCCCTGCGCATCGATCCCAATTGCGCCTGGAGCGTCGAAACCTCAGTCCGCGTTGGCCTCGCTCTGCGCGAGGAGCTGTCCGGCGGAGGCTATCTGGAAGATCCCTGTGCCGGGCTCCACGGTATGGCAGAAGTCCGTCGCCGTCTCCTCGCAGAGGGCACCGATATCCCGCTTGCTTCGAACGTTGCCGTGACGGGCTTCGAGGACATTCTGCCTGCCTGGCGGAACGACGCTGTCCAGATCGTTCTCTCCGACCCCCATTACTGGGGCGGCATCCGCGCCGTGCAGCGCCTCGGCGACCTCTGCCGCTGCCTCGGTCTCGGTCTCTCCATGCACTCGAACAATCACCTTGGGGTGAGCCTGCTCATCATGACCCACTCCTGCTGCGCCACCCCCGCCATGGAGTTCGCCTGCGACACGCATTACCCCTGGCAGCACTCTTCGGATGAAATCCTGGCCGGCGGCAGGGTGAAATTCGAGAACGGCTGCGTCCGTGTGCCCGACCGCCCGGGGCTCGGGGCGGAGATTGATTGGGATCAGGTCGCGCGGCTCGAAGAGCGTTACCATCGTATTCCTTACCGCAGGCGCGACGACGCCGCCGAGATGCGCAAACATGTCGATCCCGCCTGGCAGCGTGTCCTCCCCCGCTGGTAGAGTACTTCGCCGGTGGCAACCACCCCATCGCGCTTTCCCCTGGATCGGGTCTTTCAGGAATCCGTTGCCGTCACCTGCAGTTCAGATGCACCGCCGCGGAAAGCCTTTCGCTTCTGTGAGGCAGGGCGGAGACGGCTCCGCCCTGCGGATCGGTCTCAGCTCTTCTTGGACGTGACGGCAGAGAACGAGGTCACTGCCAGTTCCACCTTCGTACTCCCGCAGTGCGGGCACTCCACCTTCTTCTTGTGGAGCTCGTCCATATGCATCACTTTCTCGAACTCTTTCTTGCAGTCCTTGCACACATACACGTAGTGAGGCATACAGAACCTCCGTCTCTACTTCCTCTCTTACACCACAGGTTTTCCGGTTTCCACCCCTTCCTCCCCGCCCGCTCCACCAGCCCCTTCCCTGCCCGATCCCGCCCCGACGGGATTGTCTGCAGGTTTCAAAAGTGTTAGTGTCAGGGTGACGGCGGTTTCCGCAAAGCCGCCGCCGGGTTGCACTGATGCAGGGATCCTTGCGCCGCGCCGTCTGCTTGATGCCTCCCCTCGACGGCTGCGCGTGGATCTTCCCACATGAAGGAGAGAAAACCCCATGGAAAAGTTCAGCCAGGAAGAGCTCAAAGAGTACCTCATGCAGCACAATGAGGAGTTTCGCGCTCTTGCCGAGAAGCACGCCGAGTACAAGCGTCTGATCGACGAGATCGAGGCGAAGCCCTACCACACTCCGGAGGATGAACTGGAGGAACACCGCCTGAAGAAGCTCAAGCTTCATGTGAAGGACCAGATGCATCAGATCATGTCCCGCTACAAGACCACCGAAGTAGCCTGATTCCGGCCCTCTTTCGCGGATGCAATTCCGCTCTTGAAGCCCCGGCCGCTGGACTGGCCGGGGCTTCGTGTTTCCGGGGTGCCGAACTCCTTGCGCTACGCCGGCAGCCGGGGCTAGGATGACCACGATGCCATTCTCCCGGAGCGCGCGGTATCGGGGCCTTTCGGCCACTTCTGCATGCTGGAGTCTGCTTTCTCTCGTCCTGATGTCTGGCTGCAGCTCTCCCCCGCCGACTCCGGAGGAAGCCGCCCGTGCGCTGCTTTCCAGCGAGACGTTTCTGACGGCTCGTGTCGAGTCGATCCCTACCGAACTGCCGGGCCGGTGCCCCCACTCCCCGGGCGGACTGCCGGACTGGAGCCGGTGGGTCAGCCTGGGCATTGCCCGTTTCGCAGAGGTCATGACAACAGAAGGCCCTGTCTGCCGGTTGACCGTGGAGGAGACCTTCCGCCGGGAGGCCGAAAACTGGCATCACCGGACGGGCGCGAGTCCTTCGCCCAACGAGCGTGCTTTCACCCTGCCTGTGGCAGTGCGCTCGCTTTCCCGTATTCTCGATCTCCGCTCCCTGGGCCGCGGCGTGGCGGAGGTCTCCTTCGAGTGGCAGTGGCGCCTGAATCAGGCTGGCCAGCGCCTTGGCGTTGATACCTCCCCTCGCCGCGGCTGGGCGCAACTGGTACTGACGGATGATGGGTGGCACGCCGCTCGGGTAGAGCCTGGGCCTGATTGAGTGTAGGGCTTTCCCCTAGTCTTACGCTCGAATTAATGAATGTTTGAAAAATTATTTGCTGAAGTACCAGGGTCTCTTGACAGTTGTCCGACAACATGCCAAACTACTGACACAACACCCTTTCTGGCTTCTGGTTTCTTGAGTTGCAAGCCGGGTGATGGGACTATCAGGGCGGTAGCCTGTCCTGAAATCAGCTTTCGCTGAGCCTCCTCCCGCCAGAACCGCCTCCCCCCTCGAGAAATACTCCCCGACATGACGACGCAGGGTATCGCCATTCAGGCGTCACCAGCCGGGTTCGCGCTGGCCGGCGCAGTCCGCAACCGCTGGAACGAACTGCCCGAGACCGGGCGGCTGGTTGTCATTTTCGGACTGCACGCTCTGCTGGGTCTGGCCATGCGGCAGCTGTCGCCTCTGGCTACCCTGCACACGTTCGCCACAATCCTTGCGGTCATCGCCATCAGCCTCTCCACGAGAAACCCTGCGGTTGTGCTCATGTGCGCGTGCTACGTGAGCGGGGCTGAGGTTTTGTGGCGGATGTCGAAGGCGTACACCTTCCACGAGACCGCCAAGTACGTGGTTTCGCTGCTTTGCGTTATCGGGCTGATCCGGCTGAAGACGGTGCGGCTGCCGGGCCACGCCGTGCTGTACCTGGCGTTGCTGTTGCCAGCGGCCGTGTTTCCTTTTTTCTACTTCTCGTTCGACCTCTTCCGCCGGCATGTGCTGTTCAACCTGTCTGGCCCGATCGCTTTGACGATGGCGATCCTGTTCTGCTCGAACCTGCGGATCTCGGCAGGTGAGTTGTGGCGCGCCTGCGTGGCCTTTGCCGCGCCACTGTCCGGGGTGCTGATGGTCACAGTGCGCTCTTCATACATGCAGGAGGTGAAGTTCGGGACGGAATCGAATTTTCAGACGAGCGGGGGGTTCGGGCCCAATCAGGTGGCGTCGTCGCTGGCGATGGGTGCCCTGCTGGTGTTGATGACTGCGCTACTGGCGCGAACGCGGGGGGGGCAGCGGGTGATTCTGGCGGGGTTGGCGGCGGCGTTCACGCTGCAGAGTGCGATGACTTTCTCCCGGGGCGGGGTGATCTCCCTGGGCCTGGCACTGTTGGCAGCTGGACCTCTGGTGCTGAGTGGGCACAGGTACAAAAAGCAGATCCTGGCCGGTTTGATAGGAGTAGGGTTGGTTCTTGCGCTGGCTTTTCCTCTCATGAACGCCTACACCGGAGGGAAGCTCGCCGAGCGGTTTGCTGAGAAGAAAATGTCGGGTCGGGAAAGACTCACGGCTGCGGACTGGGAGGCGTTTCAGAATAATCCTGTGTTTGGTGTGGGTGTAGGGATTTCGAAATATTTCCACCCAAATGCGATCGCTGCGCACACGGAATACACACGGGCGTTGGCTGAGCATGGGCTGCTGGGAGTAGCAGCGTATCTGTCGCTCCTGTGGCTGCTGTTGCGGCGTGCGGCGGCGATTTTCGAAACGCGTGAATCAAGACCGTATCGCGGGCTGCTTCTCGCGCTTCTGGTGTGGCCGCTGACCTACATGGTGGTGAATGCGATGCGGACGTCGGCGCCCGGGCTCTCGATCGGCATGGCGTTTCTGACGGTACTTCCAGGGGCGGTGCTGGCACAGAAGGAGAGGTTTGCCCGGTGACCCCGGCGGCCGTCAAACATTTCTCGCCGGTCTTATTGATTGGGAATTTTCTGTCGGGCCACGACGGGAGGCGGACTTACAGCGAGGATCTGGCGGAACGGCTTGAAGCCACGGGCACCGGAGTGCTGCGGGCATCGTCGCTGATGTTCAGGCCAGCGCGGATGGCGGACATGACGGGAGCTGCTCTGGGGGTCCGGGGAGATTACCGGGTCGCTGTGATTGACGTCTACAGCGGACGGGCCCTTTTGTGGGCGAATGTGGCTGCGCGGGTGGCGAAGATGCGCGGCCGGCCGGTCGTCCTGGCGCTGCACGGAGGACGTCTGCCGGAGTACGCCAGAAGGCACGGCGAGCGCCTCAAGCAGCTGTTGCAGCTGGCTGATGCAGTAGTGGCCCCAAGCGGGTATCTGCGGGACGCTCTGGCGCCCTGGCGCAGCGACATCCTGGTGATTCCAAACGCGGTTGAAGTGGAACGGTGTCCGTTCCGGCTGCGGACACGGGCAAAGGCCCGGCTGACATGGCTGCGGTCGTATCACGCGATTTACAACCCGGAGATGGCCGTTGAAGTTCTGGCGCGCGTGCGCGCGGTGAAAGCCGACGCGCGGTTGACAATGTACGGGGCCGACAAAGACGGTAGTTTTGCGCGGGTGCGGGGAGCGGCGAGGAGGCTGGGTTTAGAGTCTGCTGTGGATTTGAGGGGGGTAATTCCCAAACAGCAGGTCGGAGCGGCGCTGGCGGAAGCTGACATCTTTCTGAACACGGCAAACATCGACAATATGCCGGTGAGCGTGGTGGAAGCGATGGCATGCGGACTCTGCGTGGTGAGCACAGACGTTGGCGGAGTGCCGTATCTGGTGCAGGACGGCGTAGACGGCCTGCTAGTTAAACCCGGCGACTCAGACGGAATGGCGAGGGCCGTGTTGCGGATTCTGGGCGAAGAAGGGCTCAGCGTCCGGCTCAGCGCCATGGCGCGGCGAAAAGCGGAGAGGTTCGACTGGAACGCCGTGCTGGAGAAGTGGCTGGAACTGCTCGCTCGCTTGGCGGGCGAGGCTGGAGCAACGCGCCATGCGGCTGTGGATTGAGCGGCACCGGCGGCTGATGATTGCCGTGATGCTGGCGGCTGCTGCAGCATCCAGCGTGGTGGTGGCTTATCTGCTGCGGTTCGACCTGTCTGTGCCAAGAGGGGAACGGCAGATCATTCCGCTGGTGGCGGCGTTGGCGGTGGCGGTGAAGCTGGCGGTGTTTTTCGCTGCGGGGTTGCACCACGGCTGGTGGCGCTGGACGGACACGCGCGATCTGCTTCGTCTGGGGGCCGCGAATTTCGTGGGCTCGGCGGTCTTCAGCGCCCTGATGCTGGCGACGCTGGGAAACCGCGTGCCACGGAGTATCTATGTCATCGACTTTGTCATCTGCGCCCTGGTGACTGCAGGGTTGCGCATGATGGCGCGAATCGTCAAAGAGCTGTCCCTGGATGAGCCGCGCGGCAGGGGCCGCAAACAGGTGCTCATTTACGGGGCTGGAGCGGCGGGCGTGGCATTGGCGCGCGAGCTGCGGATGAATCCGGATCTGGGGTGCCGGGTTGCTGGATATATCGATGACAACAGACTGCTGCGTGGAGAGGTCGTGAGCGGGCACCGGGTGCTGGGGGCAGGACGCGACCTGATCCGAATCTCGGAAAAACTGCGGCGGCGCGGCATCGTCGTGGACGAAGTCCTGATCTCGATGCCCTCAGCGACCGGACGGCAAATCAGAGAAGCCATGGCGAGTTGCCGGGCGGCGGGGTTGCCATGCCGGATTCTGCCGGGACTCGGCGGCCTGGTCCAGGGCAAGGGACTGAGCGGTCAACTGCGCGAAGTGTCTCTCGAGGACCTGCTGGGGCGGGAGCCCATCCGCCTGGATAAAGCACAGATCAGCTCGAAATTGAAGGGGCGTGTGGTGCTTGTGACCGGGGCGGCGGGGTCGATCGGGCGCGTGCTCAGCCACCAGATCGCAATGTTCGAGCCGGAGCTGCTGGTCCTGGCTGATCAGAGCGAGAGCGGGCTGTTCGAGATCGATCTCGATATGCGGAAGAAACACCCGCAGGTACGGGTGGTTGCCGCGGTAGCGGACATCCGGAATGCCGGGGACGTGCGGGAGCTGTTCGGGCGGCATGGGGTGGAAGTGGTGTATCACGCCGCGGCGTACAAGCATGTGCCCCTGATGGAGGCTCATCCGGTCGCGGCGCTGCACACGAACGTGCTGGGGACCTGGAACCTGGCCCGCACAGCGCTCGAGGCTGGGGTGCGGTCCTTTGTGATGATTTCATCCGACAAGGCTGTGAATCCGGTGAACGTCATGGGAGCGACGAAGCGCGCCGCGGAGCTGGTCGTATCAAGTTTCAACGAACTGGATGGCGGACGGACCCGGTTCATGTCCGTGCGGTTCGGGAACGTGCTGGGTTCCAGCGGCAGCGTGGTGCCGATCTTTCAGAAGCAGATTGCGGAAGGCGGACCGGTGACCGTGACGCACCCTGAAGTGCGCCGTTTCTTCATGCTCACGGAAGAAGCGGTCCAATTGGTGCTGCAGGCGTCGGCGTTGGGGGAAGGGGGAGAGGTGTTCGTTCTGGACATGGGCGAGCTAATCCGGATTGCCGATCTGGCGGCGAATATGATCCGGCTGGCCGGGCTGGAGCCGAACGAGGATATCGAGATCCGCTACACGGGCTTACGGCCCGGGGAAAAGCTGTATGAGGAAGTGATCAGCGAAGGTGAGCGGATCGCGCCGACGTCGCACGAGAAGATCAAGGTGTTCCGGGGCGAGGCTGCGCAGCATGCAGCCATTGAGGAATGGGTAGCAAGGGCGTGGCAGGTGGTGGAGATGCGCGACGAAGCGGGGGCGGTGGCTCTGCTGAAGGAATTGGCGCCGGAGTTCGAAGTTGGACCCCTGTGGAAAGACAGGCTGGCGCAAGGCGGCTGGGTGGCGGCTCAGGAAGCCCGAGGAGGGAAGCAATGACGGTGATGCGAGCACGGTCGAAGCTGGTGTACTTCCGGGTGTCGGAAGAGGAATACGCCTGGCTGCACACGATGTGCGAACAGACAGGGGCGAGGAGCCTGTCGGATCTCGTGAGGACATTTCTGCAGGAAAGAAAGGACGGCCGTTTCCCCGGCGGTCAGGGGGTGGAAGAGCTGCAAGCGAGGATTGCGCGGCTGACGGAGATGCTGGAGAAGCTGGAGGAGAAGCTGGACGGCCGGACAGTGTCGAATGTTCGGGGTGGGGTGTTGCAGAATGAATGAAAGACACGGCGAAAGCGAGACGAAATAAGGCAGGAACCATGAGGCAGATCGCAGGTTTGATTCTGGTGGCATGGATGGCGGCGGGTCAGCAGGCACCGCAGCCGACGGCGGGGCAGGCGGTTGCGCAGGAAGAGGCGCCGCGGCCGGTCTACCTGTTGAGCCCCGGAGACCAGATTGTGATCCGGGCACAGAACGTGGAAGAGATCAGCGAGAAGCCATTCCGGATTGACGGCGAGGGGTTTCTGAATCTGCCTGTTGTGGGGAGGATCCGGGCGGCAGGGTTGACTGTGGAACAGCTCGAGGCAGTACTGGTCGATCGGCTGAAGCTGTTCGTGCGGGCTCCGCAGGTGGTGGTGAGCGTGATCGAGACGATGCGCCCCCAGGAAGTCGCGAACCCGGTGTATCTGGTTGGTGCGTTCAAGCAGCCCGGGGTGTACCCGTTGGGCACGCGTCCTGAAACGCTGGGGGAGGTTTTAATGCGGACGGGCGGACTGCTGCCGACGGCAATGCGGCGGGTGCGAGTGATCCGGCGTGCGGAGCAGGGGCGTCTGGATCTGAAGAACGTGACGGAATCCACCGATGGGAAGACAACTTACGGCGAAGTGGCGTTGACGGCGACTGGGGAGCTGGCGGATCCGGCGGACAACATTGTGATGAAGCCGCAGGACGTTCTGGTGGCCTCCAAACTGGAGCCTGTGTACGTGACTGGCGAGGTGGCGCGGAGCGGGGCGTTTCCCCTGGAAGACCGGGAGCATCTGACGGCGGCGCAGATCCTGGCGCTGGCGGGCGCGGGGCCGCTGGCGGATCTCGAAAAGGCGCGGGTGTTGCGTGTGGTCGGCGATACGAGCCAGCGGGCGGAAATTCCTGTGAATTTGCGGGCGGTCTTCCAGGGAAAGGCGAATGATTTTCCGTTGATGGCGAATGACGTGCTGTACATTCCGAGGAAATCGGGTGGAGCCAGAACCGTCGCGCAGCTCGGTCTGATTGCTGTGCCGGCGCTCATCACGAGCCTGATCTGGGTGTGGGTTCGGTAGCAAGGAGAAATGACAGGATGGGACCGCAGGACGAAAAGAATGCGCTGACTGCAGCGCGGGGCGACAACAGCGGGCTGCCAGCAGCGGCAGGCACAGCAGGCTTCGGCACCGGGTATGGTTACGGGTACGGGAGTGGGTCTATGTTCGGCGAGCACGCGGCAGCGACATTCGCCGACGTGTTGCAGGCACGGACCTTCGGCGATTACGTGCAGGCGTTGCGGCAGCGGAAGTGGCTGCTTGCTGGGACAGCAGCTGCCGGGTTGCTGATCGGGCTGGCGGTGATCTTGCCGAAACCTCTGACATATCCTGCCGATACGACGCTGGAGATTCAGGGCATCAACGAAAATTTCATGGGTTTGGCCCAGGTCGACCCGCAGGCGAGTGGCGGAATTTACTCGGCGACGCAGTCCAACATTCTGACTCAGGTGGAGATCCTGAACAGCTCTTCCATGCGGCAGCGGGCGGCAGAGCGCCTCGAGCGGGAAACGATTCCCACGCTGCCGCCGCGCGGGAGCGGGGTGGCGGGGGTTTTCAATGCCGTGCGCCAGGCAGTTGGCCTTGGCCCCTCGACACCCGTGGAAGCGATGCGTGAGGCGATTCAGACTGCTGTGAGCACAGCCCGGGCGCAGGCTGTGGAGGGAACCCGCGTGGTACGGGTTTCGTGCCAATCGACAATTCCGGAAGTGGCCAGCGAATATGTCAACGTGCTCGTGTCGGAGTATCAGGAGCAGGCGCTCGAGACGCGGGCGCGCAGCTCGAGAACGACAAACCAGTGGCTGGAAAGCCAGATGAAAGAGCAGAAGGAGAAGTTGGAAGAGGCTGAGTCGCGGCTGAAAGAGTTTGTCACGAGGGCAGGGCTGGACACGGTTCCGACAGAACAGGGACAGCAGAGCCTGACTCTCGCGGACGCCAAGATGCTCGCCTTGCAGAGGGAGCTGGCGCAGATCCAGACCGACCGGATCGTGAGGCAATCTCGGTACGAGATGGCTCTTAAAAGCGGTCCGGAGAATCTGCCAGAGGGTGTTACGAGCTCGGCGCTATTGCAATTGCGCGGGCAACTGATTGAGCTCGAAAAGCAGTATGCGGACCTGACGACCACGTTCACAGAGAATCACCCGCGGGTCACACGGCTGAAGGCGCAGATGGCAGAGGTTCGAAAGGCGATCGAGAAAGAGCGGGAAGAGATAATCGAAAGGCTGCGGACTGATCTGGAGGCGGCGAAGCGGAGAGAGCAGTTGCTGGCAGGCTCGTTTGCGGCGCAGACGGGGCAGGTTCGCAGCCAGGCAGACCAGACGCTGCAGTACAACCTGCTCAAGCGGGAAGTGGAGTCGAACCGCCAGATCTACAACACTCTGCTGCAACAGGCAAACCAGGCAGGAATCGCCACCGCGGTGCCGACGCAGAACATCCGGGTGATCGACCCAGCCTCCCCCAGCGGCAGGGCGGTCTTGCGTACCGTTTATCTTGGAGGCGGCCTGGGGCTGGCGACGGGGCTGCTCTTTGGGGGCGTGCTGGCGGTGCTGCTGTTCCACGGAGAGATGAAGTTTCAGAAGCCCGGCGAACCGGTAGCCGTGTTGCAGTTGCCGGAACTGGGTGTCATTCCGAGCGGCGATCTGTTCCAGCCTAAACGCGGCTGGCTGAGGCTACGCGGAGGTGGTGACACGGAAGCGAGGGGGCTTCTGGCGGGCGGCAATGGCGACGGACCGCTGGAAGTGGAGGTGATCCATCACGGAGAACGGCCCACTCTCTTGGCGGAGAGTTTCAGGGCGGTGCTGACTTCGCTGCTGTTCACGGCCGAAGGTGAAAAGTGTCGGCTCGTGACGGTCACAAGTCCGAATCCGCAGGATGGCAAGAGTACGGTGACCGCAAACTTGGCAATGGCGCTGGCGGAGATGGGGCGGCGCGTTCTGCTGGTAGACGCGGATCTTCGCAAGCCGAAGCAGCATGTGCTCTTCCGGCTCGAGAACACGTGGGGCCTGGCGGACCTGCTGGAGGATGAGACGGCGGTGGGCGCGTACCCGCGGGAGGCGTTCTACCGGGAGACGGAGATCCGGAACCTGCACGTGCTGCCGAGCGGACCTCCGATGAAAAATGTTGGCGCGATGATCCATTCGGACCGGTTCGGGGAGCTGCTGGGACGGTTCCGGGCGGAATTCGATTACGTGTTTGTAGACACGCCTCCGGTGTTGCTTGTCAGCGACGCGCGAGTAATCGGGCAGCAGAGCGATGGGGTGATTCTCGTGCTGCGGGCGGGCGAGACGAGGCAGGCGGACGCGCTACAGGTAGTGCGGCGCCTGAAGGAAGACGGAACGCGAATTCTCGGAACGGTGCTGAATCAATGGACCCCTCCCGGGGCAGGACGGAAATACTACAAGAAATACTACGAGTACTACCGCCCGACGGAGAGCTGAATGGCGGCTCGAGAGGCGAACGTGACAACAAGTGTTGAGGCGCAGGAAACGCATGACGTTCCTGTGCTGGTGATTGAGCCCACGCGCGGATGGGTGGGTCTGAAGCTGCGCGAGCTGTGGGAATACAGGGAGCTTGTGTATTTCCTTGTCTGGCGGGACGTAAAGGTGCGCTATAAGCAGACTGTGCTTGGGGCGTTGTGGGCGATCATCCAGCCTCTGTTCAGCATGCTGGTGTTCACGGTCGTGTTCGGAAAGCTGGCGAAGATGCCGTCGGACGGGATTCCCTACCCCCTGTTCTCTTATGCGGCGCTGCTGCCGTGGAACTACTTTGCGCAGGGGCTGTCGAGTTCGTCCGACAGCCTGGTGGGAAGCGCGAACCTGATCCGGAAAGTGTATTTCCCAAGGCTGGCGATTCCGGTGGCGGCGGTATGCGGCGGGGTGGTGGATTTCCTGATCGCATTTGGCGTGCTGCTGCTGATGATGGGGTATTTCGGGGTGGCGCCCACGGCGAACGTGGTGTGGCTGCCGTTCTATCTGCTGCTGGCGCTGGTGACGGCGCTGGGCGTAGGGCTGTGGCTGAGCGCGCTGAACGTGCAATACCGGGACGTGAAGTACACGGTGCCGTTCCTCGTGCAGTTCTGGATGTACGCGACGCCGATCGTGTATCCGAGCTCGTTGCTGCCGGAGCCTTGGAAGACGCTGTACGGGCTGAACCCGATGGCGGGGGTGGTGGAGGGGTTCCGGTGGGCGTTGCTGGGGGTGAAGACGCCCCCGGGGCCGATGGTGTGGGCGAGCGTTGGGGCGGCGCTGGTGCTGCTGGTGAGCGGGGCATATTTCTTCCGGCGAATGGAGAAGACATTTGCTGATGTCGTGTGAGTGGGAACGAACGGGGTTTTCCGGGGGAAGGGACTGGTGTTGCGCAGTGTCAAGACTTGATGTGTAAGCCGTTGTTCCGCAAGGAGATGGGCGGCAGTGGCGGGAGGGGTTCGTATCAGTTCGTTTTGAAACGAACTCACGGAATTTCGTCCTTTGTTTTGAGCGGGATGCGCGGAATCGGCGGGAGGGATACCCCCTGGTGGGTGGGCGGTGGCGGAACAGGTTTTCGAAAAAATGGCGAAAGGTTTCCAGATCTGTAAGGCGGGCGGTGCCAAGCGGACTAGTCGCAGAAGAGGGGCGCATTCGAAAGCTAGGTTAAACCGGTCCACGAACAATGCGGGGAGAAGCGGGCGATAATGAACTGATTTCATTGAGGTAATTTCCACAGAAGCCTCGTCACACGGTGATGCTCAAGCGGCTCAGATATCGGTTGAGCAGGCTTAGAGGCGAGTGACCCATGGCGTCGCCTCGTGGAAACATATCCGGTTATCAAAAGCTTGAAGAGAGATTTATCCGGTGACGCTTGTAGAGGTATTCCGCAACCAAAGGCGTGGATTTGTGATCGCCGAGGTGGCCCAGGCTCACGATGGGAGTCTGGGGACGGCCCATGCCTACATTGATGCCGTGGCGAGGGCGGGGGCGGATGCAGTGAAGTTCCAGACTCACATCGCGGCTGAGGAGAGCACGGCGCGCGAGCCGTGGCGGGTGAAGTTCAGCCTGCAGGATGCGACCCGTTACGACTACTGGAAGCGGATGCAATTCACCGTGGAGCAGTGGGCAGGACTGAAGCGGCATGCCGAGGAACGAGGTCTGGTGTTTCTGTCTACGCCGTTTTCCATGGCGGCGGTCGACCTGCTGGAAAGACTTGGGGTGGAGGCATGGAAAGTGGGCTCTGGCGAGGTGACGAACCTGCCGATGGTGGAGCGAATGTCGCGGGCAGGGAAGCCCGTGATCCTTTCCAGCGGGATGAGCGGGTGGCGGGATCTGGACGGCGCCGTTGAAGTTATGCGACGGCATGGGGCCCCGCTGGCTGTCTTGCAATGCACCACGGAATATCCGACGCCTCCAGAGCGGGTCGGGTTGAACGTGATGAACGAGATCCGGCAGCGATATGGCTGCATCACTGGTTTGTCAGATCACTCGGGAACGATCTACCCGGGGTTGGCGGCAGCGGCATTGGGGGCGGAGATTTTGGAAGTGCACGTGACTTTCAGCCGTGAGTGTTTCGGACCTGACGTGTCGGCATCTTTGACGACTGCGGAACTCAAGGAGCTGGTTGCAGGTGTTCGGTTCATCGAGCGTGCGCTCGGGAGTCCCGTGGACAAGGATTGGCTGGCGACGCGCATGGAGGGTGTCAGGAGGACATTCGGGAAGAGCATTGTTGCGGCGCGGAGTCTTCGTGAGGGTGAGACGCTGAGAGAGCAGGACCTGGCGCTGAAAAAACCAGGGGACGGGATTCCGCCGTCCAGGTTGCCAGAGCTGATCGGACGGAAGCTGAAACGCGCACTGGTGACGGATGAGGTGATTCGGGAGGAAGACCTTGAATAAGCGGCGGAAGATCTGCGTTGTGCTGGTGGACCGGGCGAATTACGGCCGGATGAAGCCGGTAATGGAAGCGATCCAGCAGCATCCCGAGCTGGATTTGCAGGTTCTGGCAGCGGGGACGATGGTGCTAGAGAGGTTCAACCAGCCGGTGGAACTTGTGAGGGCCGACGGGTTTCCGGTGGACGGGCTGGTGTACATGGAGCTGGAGGGGAACACGCCGGCGACGATGGCGAAGTCAGTGGGGTTCGGGATTGTGGAGTTCGCGAACGAGTTTCTGCGCCTGAAGCCGGACGTGGTGCTGCTGATCGGGGACCGTTATGAAGCGCTGGCAGCGGCGGTGGCGGCAGCCTACATGAATCTCTGCATCGCACACATCCAGGGGGGCGAGGTCTCTGGCTCGATCGATGAGAGTGCGCGGCACGCGATCACGAAGTTCGCCCATTTCCATTTTCCGAGCACGAGAAGGGCTGCGGAATACCTGATGAGAATGGGAGAGAGGCCTGAGACGATTCTGGCGGTTGGATGCCCGAGCAGCGACATCGCGCGGCGGATCGATTTGGAAATCGATCCCCGGTGGGTCAATGGCACCGGAAGCGGAGCCGAGATTGATTTTGACCGGCCCTATCTTTTGTCGGTGTTTCACCCGACGACGACAGAATATGGCGGGGAGCAGCGCCAGATGCAGGAGCTGCTGGAGGGGTTGCGCCGTATTTCAATGCAGACGCTGCTTCTGTGGCCGAATATTGATGCCGGGGCGGATCACATCAGCAAAGTGATCCGCATATTCCGTGACTGTTGGCAGACCCGGATCTGGCTCAGGACGATTGTGAATCTGGCTCCCGAGATTTACCTGAGGGTATTGGCCCGGGCAGCGTGTGCAGTGGGCAATTCGAGCAGTTTTGTCCGGGATGCTGGATATTTCGGGACGCCGGTCGTACTCGTAGGCGGCCGGCAGGACGGCCGGGAATGGGACGAGCACGTGCTGCGGGTGAATCCTGCGGCGGATGAGATCGAGGAAGCGATCCGTCGCCAGATGGAGCGGGGCCGGTATGAACCCAGCACGCTCTACGGGGACGGACGCGTGAGCGGGCGGATTGCCGAGGCGCTGGCGCGGCTAGAGCCATATACGCAGAAGAGGCTGCACTTTGTGGCGGAAGAGCCGGTGCGGCTGGGGGTCGCGGCGGATTGATGCGGGTCTTGGGGTTGATCCCTGCGCGCGGGGGCTCGAAAGGAATTCCGCGCAAGAACATCCGGCTGCTTGGCGGCAAGCCGTTGATTGCCTGGACGATCGAGGCAGCCCGTCAGAGCCGTATGCTGACACGGGTGATCCTGTCAACTGAAGACGAAGAGATCGCCGAGGTCGGCCGGCAGTGGGGGGTGGATGTGCCGTTCATGCGGCCGAAAGAGCTGGCAGAAGACGACACGCCGACGCTGCCAGTCGTCTTGCATGCGTTGATGGAGGTTGAGAAGCAGGGCTCTCATTACGAGGCGGTGTGCCTGCTACAGCCCACGGCGCCGTTGAGGAAGCCTGAATGGATCGATGCCTGTATTCAGCTCCTGCGGGACAGGAATGCGGATGCTGTCATTACGGTGTGCCGAATTCCGCATGAGCACCACCCGTTGTGGTCGTTAATGGACGACGGCGGGGGGTGGCTCCGGTTCAGCGGAAGCGGAGACGTCCCGGTGCGGCGGCAAGATCTGCCGCCGGCATATTATCGGGAAGGATCTGTCTACGTGACACGGACACATACGCTGCTGGCTGGAAGAAGTCTCTACGGAAGCAGACTGGCGGCGTTCGAGGTGGCGGCGGACAACAGCGTGAATCTGGATTCGGAAGAGGACTGGAAGAGGGCTGAGCTGCTGCTGCAGCGAGGCATTCCGGCTGATTGAGTCATGTGCGGGATCTCTGCCATTGCGGGTTGGAATGGCAACATTCAAGAACTGCGCCGCCGGCTCGGGCACATGAATTTTGCGCAGCGGCACCGTGGACCGGACGGCGAGGGCATCTGGCTGGATGAAGGGGGCAGCGCAGCACTCGGGCACCGCAGACTAAGCATCCTGGACCTCAGCCCAGCCGGCGCCCAACCGATGGTCTCCCCCGACGGCAGGTTCGTGATCACCTTCAACGGGGAGATTTACAATTACCGCGAGCTGCGTTCGGAGCTGGCTGATCGATCATTCACAAGTGAAAGCGATACGGAAGTTCTTCTGGCGGCTTGGCATCGCTGGGGAGAAACCGCCCTGGATCGACTGATTGGAATGTTCGCATTCGTGATCTGGGACCGGGCGGAGCGGAAGCTGTGGGCGGTTCGAGACCGATTCGGGGTGAAGCCGCTGGTATGGTCAGAAATGCCTGGAGGGGGTGTGGTGCTGAGCAGCGAAGCCCGCGCGATTCACGCCGCAGGGATCGAAAGGCGGCCGGATGAGGCCAGCTGGGCGGCTGCACTCGTCCACGGGTTCTCAGACGGATGGGAACGGACCTTCTGGCGAGGTGTCCAACAAGTGCCGGCCGGCTGCCTGATGGAGTGGCAGGACGGTCGGGCAAGGGTGCGGCGCTGGTACGATTTCGCTTTAAGGGTTCACGCAGAGGAGCACCGTAGTGAAGAGGAGGTTGCAGAGGAATACAGCGCGCTGTTGGCTCAAAGCGTCCGGCTGCGGTTCCGGTCAGACGTTGATGTTGGCGTGAACCTGAGCGGGGGGCTCGATTCCTCCGTGCTTGCGGGCCTACTGCGCGAGGCGGAGGAGGCGCAGGGTGGCGTCCGGGCGTTCACGTTTACCACAGGCGATGCGAATTACGATGAGCTGCCCTGGGTCAAGATGATGCTGGAGCAGACAGGGCATGAGTTGATCGAATGCCGTTTGGGGCCGGAGGAGGCTGCGGAAATGGGTGAAACCGTCTTCGCTGCTGCTGAAGGTCCGTATGGAGGGCTGCCTACAGTTGCCTACGCGAAACTCTTTCGACAAGCCCGCGAGGCGGGCACCTACGTCCTTCTCGATGGCCAGGGGATGGACGAACAGTGGGCTGGTTACGACTATTATCGGAGCGTGAACGGATCGAGCGGGCTGGCGGTGGTGCAAGGCTCGCGTGACCGGCCTGTCAGGCCCGAATGCCTGACGCCGGAGATGCGTGCCAACGCCGCGCCACCTCCGGCAGAGGCACGCCTCGCTGGCCCACTCAGGAGGCTGCAATACCGGGACGCTTTCCACACGAAGCTGCCCCGGGCACTGCGATACAACGACCGGATTTCGATGATGTGGGGCTGTGAGTTGCGGGAGCCGTTTCTTGATCACCGCCTGTTCGAACTGGCGTTCCGGCAGCCGGATGAAAGGAAGATCCGGAACGGCAGCGGGAAGTGGATGCTGCGGCAAATAGCCCATCGACTTGTGCCCGGCGGCGTGCGATTGGCTCCAAAGCGTCCGCTTCAGACCCCACAACGCGAGTGGCTACGGGGGCCTCTGCGAGAATGGGCGGAAGGGTGGATTCGAAAGAGCTGGAGCCTTGGCTGGTTTGATCCCGCGCGCGTCAGTGAGGAGTGGGCGAAATTTCTGAGGGGCGAGAGCGACAACAGCGCGTATGTCTGGCAGTGGATTTGCGCTGGGATGGCAGCACAAGGCCAGGACAGAGACACTCCATGATGCGCCTTCTTCTCCTTGTGCCCGACGGAGTGGGCGTCAGGAACTTTCTGCTGGAGCCCTGCGGGAACGTGCTGAGGCGCTTTGCGGATGTCCGGGTCCTGACAGGCTTTCCGCCGGATCTGCTGCCCGAGACCTGGCGCGGACAGGCGGAGGCAATGCACGTTTACCGGGAAGGCGCGGCCGGAATGTTTCTGCGATACGCTCTGGCGAACGCGCACCTGTGGAAGTGGGACACGCGGGCAATGCGGTTTGTGAGGCGAATGCCCGTACGGGGTTCATGGAAAGTGCATGCGCTTCATCTGGCGGCCAGAACCGCCGGACGGTGGATGGCATCGGAAGCGGGAATGTCCGCCCTGGAGCAGGGGCTTCAGTCTCTGGTGCGACGGCGGGGGGAGGTGCAGATTTACAGAGCCATGCTTGCCAGCTGGAGGCCAGATGCCGTGTTCTGCACGCACCAGCGGCCGTCGATGGTGCTGCCCGTGGTGATGGCGGCGCGCGAGGTGGGGATTCCGACGGCGACATTCATTTTCAGTTGGGACAATCTGACGAGCAAAGGACGGATCGCTGCGCCGTTCGACCATTTCCTCGTGTGGAGCAGACTGATGAAAGAAGAGCTGCTCCGTTATTACCCGGATGTCAGCGAAAAACGTGTCCACATCGTAGGAACACCGCAATTTGATGCATACGGGGATCCGAATCAACTGGTTTCACGAGAGGAATTCTGCCGACGAATCGGTGCCGATCCCGGGCGCCCTTTGATCTGCTACTCGGGGGGTGACACGACAACGTGTCCGAACGAGCCGCGACAGCTTTCAGCGGTGATGGAGCTGGCGCGCAGAGGTGCTTTCGAAGGCAATCCGCAGTGGCTGTTCCGGCCGTCTCCGGCTGACAGAGGGGAACGGTTCGAATGGGTGAGGGAGAAGTATCCCGAGATGATTTTCCGGCAGCCGGCCTGGACATACCCGCGTGAGGGCGGATGGACGAACATCGTGCCGACGCAGGAGGACGTTTGGTTCCTGGCGAATCTGACGGCGCATGCAGATGTCAACGTCAACGTTGCGTCGACGATGACGCTGGATTTCGCGCTGAGGGACAAACCTGTGGTGAACATCGGATTCGATGTAGATGAAGAGGGGCGGAGCCGGGAATGGCTCGAATATTATTCGTTCGATCATTACCGTCCCGTGGTGGAGCTCGGCGCAACGCGGGTGGCGCGGTCGCCCGAGGAGCTGGCCGAGCACGTGAATGCATATTTGCGGAACCCGTCGCTCGACCGAGAAGGGCGGCGGAGGTTGGTCGAACTAGAGGTCGGTGTCCCCGTGGGTCAGGCGTCACAGAAGGTGGTGGAAGCGTTGGCAAGGATAGCGAGGGGGGCGGGCGCTGCCGATCGAGTCAGCGACCGCAAAGGTGCAGTTGAGGTGACCCCGTGAGTATACGACGCGAGCAGTTTGAAAAGTACAAGGACTATATTGTTTCAGAGGGTCTTGACAGTCTCGTTCCATTCGAAGAACACATTGACTTTGAGGAAGGCGTCTATGACGCCGTAAGCGGGCAGTTGGCGATTCCATTCCCTCCCGAACCTGCGGACCTGGTTCGTCTGCACCAGCTTGTTCGCGGGCGAGCTTTCTTCACAGTCCTAGAATTTGGGACTGGATACTCTACCGCGGTGATCGCGGACGCACTTGCGAAGAATGAAAAGGAATGGAACAGTCTGAACTCGAAGCCAGAAATCCGCAACCGTTTTATGTTTCAGCTTTTTTCAGTGGATGCATCCACTGACTGGATTCAACGGGTTCAGGCAAGAATTCCGTCAGAATTGACACGAAGAATTCACTGGCACCATAGCACAGTCCAGATTGGAACGTGGCAAGGCCGGCTGTGTCACTTTTATGAGACTCTTCCTGATGTCGTTGCCGATTTTTACTACTTGGACGGCCCAGCCCCGAAAGATGTGCAGGGAAGCTTCAACGGGCTCAGCTTTCAATGCGATGAACGGACAGTCATGTCTGCAGATCTTCTAGTCATGGAACCGACGATGCTGCCCGGGACTGTCATTCTTGTCGATGGGAGAACGAACAACGCCCGATTTCTTGCGGCAAACTTCCAACGAAGCTGGCGCGTCAAATGGATGCCCGCTGAAGACGTGACGATTTTTCATCTGGATGAACCAAGGCTCGGAAAGTACAACGTACTGGGAGCTGACTATTTGAGAAAGGGAGTGGATTCGGGGCCTTGGGCTGGGCCCCTTTCGCTTTGGGAAGTGAAAGCATGACCAAGGCGGCTATCCGAGTGGAAGGGCTGGGCAAAATGTACCGTATCGGGGGCCCGGTCGAGCGGTACAAGACGCTGCGGGATACACTCAGCGGCGCAGTGGGGTTGGCAGGCCGGCGCCTTCGCGGATTGCTGGGAAGAGCGAGCGGCAACTCCCAGAGTTATGAGACAATTTGGGCGCTCAGAGATGTGTCGTTTGCGGTCCAGCCTGGGGAAGTGGTCGGAATCATCGGCCGCAACGGGGCGGGCAAGAGCACGCTGCTCAAAATTCTAAGCCGTATCACAGAGCCGACGGAAGGGCGGGTGGAGATCCGGGGGCGAGTGGGTAGTCTGCTGGAGGTGGGGACGGGGTTTCATCCAGAACTCACGGGGCGGGAGAACGTGTATCTGAACGGGGCAATCCTCGGGATGAAACGAGCGGAGGTGGACCGGAAGTTCGACGAGATCGTGGCATTCGCGGAGGTGGAAAAGTTCATCGACACCCCAGTGAAGCACTACTCCAGCGGGATGTACGTCCGGCTGGCGTTCAGCGTGGCGGCGCATCTGGACACAGACATTCTGCTAGTGGACGAGGTGTTGAGCGTGGGGGATGTGAAGTTCCAACAGAAGTGCATGGGAAAGATGCAGGATCGGGCGTTCGCGGACAAGACGATTCTGTTTGTCAGTCACAACCTGTCAGCGGTAGCACAGTTTTGCAGGAGGGCTTTGCTGCTGGAGAATGGGCGCGTCGGTGCAGATGAAGAAACTTTAAGAGTCGTCTCTCGTTTTCTGAACACCAGAGATATCTCTTCCTCTGCAGACCTCTCGAATGTGCCACGGCGAATTTCAGGGCAGCAGGGCTGGCATTGTTTCAAATCGATTGCGCTTCACTGCCATGGAACGCCGGCGAGCGTCTTTGAGCACGGAGGTCCTCTGGACATCATCGCAGATGTCGAGTTTCCTGAAGCATTGGCCGGGCAAACGATCAACCTTGGCATCGCCATTGCCGACCTCATGGGACGAAATCTCTTCGGGATGGGGACGAGGGAGTTCGGAAAGTCATTTGTGGCTCGAGCTGGCCGGACGCAGTTTAAAGTCTCCACGGAGAAGCTGCTGTTGATGCCAGGCCGGTACACTTTGAATTTGTATCTCGGAGACAGGAAAGGAGATCTTGAAGTCGTCGAGCAGGCAATCTTTTTCGATGTTGTCTGGGCCCCTGTCGAAGGCGTTGTTAGCCCGCCGATTACCGGCGTTTACTTCCATCCCGTGAAGTGGGAAATCAACTGACCTGATGAGATGTTGCAATGGGCTGGTGTCTAAAGGCAATTTGCCGACGGTCAGCGTGGTTGTGCCTGCATACTCGCGTGTCCATTTCCTGCACGAGTGCCTAGTGTCTATCAGAGACCAAACGTTTGCTGATTGGGAGTGCATTGTAGTCGATGACGCTTCTCCAGTCGGCGAGGCTATTCATAGCACCGTAGAGGAAATGCAGGACGCGCGCTTCCGGTATCTCCGACGAACTCACAATGGTGGTCCGGCGGCGGCACGAAATACCGGAGTACGAGCAGCCCGAGCCGACTACTTCATGTGCGTGGATGAAGACGACCGTCTGGTGCCAGAGGCGGTGGGAGTGCTTTGCAGGGAAATCGTAAAAGGCGATTTCGACGCTGTGTGTCCCCACTCGAGGCTGTTCGGAGGGGCAACAGGAACGAGGCAGGCGGTACAACCTTCATTAGAGCTGATGCTGCAGGGCATGTACCTTCTTCCGAATGGTTGGATCATGAGGCGGAGTGTCTGGGAAGCGGCAGGTGGTTATGATGAGAATCCGAGGTTGCTAGGAAGAGATGACTGGGAGATCTGGATAAGGATTCTCGCATTGGGAGTGCGGGTGCATGTGATCGACCAGATTTTATACGAATGGCGTATTGCTGACGGGGGCATAGGAAAACCTGGGTCACTTGAGCACGACGTGAGGGCGGCAGAAGTGGCGTGTATAAAGTACCTGATGGAGAAACACTCAGAGGTTTATGGACGCTACCCTCACGTCAGGCGGGCGCTGCTGTTACGGGCACTGCGAATGGAGCGGGATTGGCACGAGTTAGAGGGGAATCGATTCCTGGCGGCGTGGCGGGCAGCCGGGTTCGCGTATTACGAAAGATCCAGCGCAGCGATCCGCAGGGCTGCGAAGCTGGCACTCGGGGCGCTGATCGGGCAGAATGCCGGTCAAACAGTTGTGAACTGGCTTCGAGCGATGGGCGGAAGGCAGAGCCAGTAACTTGAAGGTCAAAAGGGGCTAAAGATGTGAACCAACACGAGATAACCTCCGAGTTCTCAAATCAGCGTCATTGTGCCCAGTTGCAACACACAAACCTATCCGCCGCCGTGTCTGGGATCGGTTAGCAAACTAATGAAAGAATGTTGCAACTTGACGGCGACTAGTAACAGATATTGTGGAAAAACAAACCTACCCGAGTCGGCCCGATGACAAAAGATGGAGTCCAGTTTTACTGCAGTGAATCCTTCAGTGATCCAGAAGTCGCTGTCGTTGTTCCTGCGCACAACAAGGTCCAGTATCTGCCGGATTGTCTTGAGTCGATCCGAAAGCAGACTTACACGGACTGGGAATGCATTATTGTCGATGACGCGTCGCCCAGTGGTGACAGCATCATTGCGTTGGTGGAAGGGATGGCCGACGCGCGTTTCCGAATTATTCGGCATGAGAGGTGCAAAGGGCCTGCAGCGGCCAGGAATAGTGGATGTCGAGCAGCCAGAGCGCCGTTTCTCGTGTGGGTGGACGAGGACGACCGGCTTGTCCCAGATTGTCTGGAGAAGTTGGTGTACACGATGAGGCAGACGTCAGCTGACGCCGTCTGTCCGCAGGCCATCAGTTTTGGCGGAGAGAGGAAAATTTATGGTTCCAGACGGTTGACCTTGTGCGAAGTACTCCGGGGGAGTCATCCGCTACCTTGGGGATTTCTCATGAAAAAGAGCCTTTGGGAAACCCTGGGTGGCCAAGACGAGGACAAACGCGTAATCGGCAGGGAAGATCACGAGTGGTGGATACGGGCAATTGCCAATGGTGCGGAAGTGGAAATCCTCCCCGAAGTCCTTTACGAGTATCGGATTCCTGCAACGGAGAATGAAGAGAAAACGTCGTTGAATTACAAGACCAAACTCAGAGAGGTGCGCACTCGGAAGTACATTGTTGAGAAGCATTCCCATTTATACCTACGCCATCGGGCTTCGAGAATAGCATACATTCGGGAAGCCTATTTGAAAGAGGCCACTGTGTTGTCGAAGGCGGGCGCTTGTTTTGCTGCTGCAGTCCGGTTCTGGCAAGCCTGCTTCATCTCCTGGCAGAGCCAAGACTTGAGGCGAGCTGTTCGAGAAACGTTGCGTCTCGTGATAGGTCGGCGGCATACAGAGCAACTGCTCGTGTTGCGGAGGCGGTGGCTGGGAGCGGCGAAAGTGGAGCCGTAATTCCATGAGCTAGCAGGTCGCTGAAATACACCCGAACATGATACCTCGGAAATGTTTGATGCGTCTTTACGGGTGTAGGGACGCCATACGAGGAGAAGACGGTCAGCAGCAGGAGATGTTCCTCTATGCCAGCCTCGAGGATCTGGTACCGGCCGATCACCCGCTGCGGCCGATCCTGGCGATGGTGGACGAGGCGCTGGGAAATTGGACTTCTGCTTCGACGAGATCCTAAGGAGATGCGGGCGGGCGCGGAGCGGCTGCTGAGGGCGCAGCTGCTGATGCTGCTGTACACGATCCGCAGCGAGCGGATGCTCGCTCGAGCAGCTGCGCTACAACCTG
>FWPV01006330.1_pt1 | contig 22744 bp, 18 predicted proteins | sample 2228371 | NCBI WGS metagenome assembly FWPV01 (sample SAMEA103939776, study PRJEB20133) | metagenome | reverse complement strand
ACCTGCTGAAGAGCATCGCCGACGATGAGTTCCGCCACTACACGGAGTGGCGGCAGCTGAGCCAGCAGGACGTGCCGCCCAAGCGGTGGCTGGTTTGGTTCTACGTGGCGGTGAGCCGCCTCCTGGGCTTCACCTTCGGCCTGAAGCTCATGGAGAGGGGAGAAGGCGATGCCCAGGAAGGCTACGGCCAGGTGGTGGGCCAGGTTGCGATCGCGGAGCGGTTGATCAAGGAAGAAGAGATTCACGAGCAGGCCCTGCTCAAGCTGCTCGACGAGGAGCGGCTGCGCTACGCGGGCTCGATCGTGCTCGGGCTGAACGATGCTCTGGTGGAACTCACCGGCGCGCTGGCCGGGCTGACGCTGGCCCTGCAAAACACTCGCCTGATTGCCATGGCCGGCCTGATCACCGGCGTGGCCGCCGCCATGTCGATGGCAGCCTCAGAGTATCTCTCCACCCGCTCGGAGGCGAGCGGCCGCAGTCCCCTGCAGGCGTCGCTCTACACGGGCGTGGCCTACCTCCTCACCGTCGCTCTGCTCATCCTCCCCTACCTGCTCATCGGCAACTACTTCATCTGCCTCGCTTTGGCCCTGCTGGCCGCCGTCTTGATCATCGCCGGGTTCAACTTCTACATTTCGGTTGCCAAGGACGAACCCTTCCGGCGGCGGTTCCTCGAGATGGCTGGGCTGAGCTTCGGCGTGGCCCTGCTCAGCTTCCTCTTCGGCTACCTGGTGCGGACCGTGCTCGGCGTCGAGATCTAGCGAGGCTCGCGAGGCCGTCCCCGAGTCGATGGCTCACATCGCCCCGCCGGCCGCGGCGCGAAGGCAGGCGCCGCGCGCTCTCAGGGCGCCTTGGCCAGGGCGAAGGCGAAGGCCAGGGCAACGATCAGGACGCCCGTCAGGATGACGAGGAGTGTCGCGTACGTCTGGCGCATCGGGCTCTCATTTCCGTCAGACCAGGTTGAAGCGTTCCGAGTGGATGCGGTAGGGCGGGATGCCCAGGCTGCGCAGCGCCCGCTCCACGGCCTGCATCATTGGGGGCGGCCCACACAGGAAGTAGTCCACCTGCTTGCGGTTGGCCGGCAGATGCCGCGCCAGGATCTCCTTGGTCAGGAAACCGGTCTCACCGGTCCAGCCGTCCGGGGGCCGCTCGAGGACGTGGATCAGGGTGAGGTTCAACCGCTGGCGCAGGCGCTCCAATTCGTCGCGGAACGTCGCTGCATCCAGGGAGCGGTTGGCGTAGAAGAGCAGAACGGGGCGGCGATCGCCGCGGTCGGCCATGGTGCGCAGCATGCTCATGATCGGCGTGATGCCGATGCCCCCGGCCAGAAACACGAAGCCCTCGTCGCGCCCGTAGCGGTCGATGGAGAAGGCTCCGTGTGGGCCGTCGAGGTACACCTTGGTGCCAGGGGGGATGTGGCGGATGGTGGAGGTGAAGTCCCCCAGGCTCTTGATGGTGAACTCCAGGCGCTCGGGTCGGGCCGCGCTGGAGGCGATGGAGAATGGGTGCTCACGATCTGAGAAGGGTGAAACCCCGATTGTCAGCCAGGCGAACTGGCCGGGATGGAAGCGGAGGCCGCGATGACCGGCCGGCTCCAGGGCCAACGTCCAGGCGTCGCCCCCGGCCGGCGTCACGTCGACGACGGTGTACGGCTTGCGCAGCTCCAGGGCTGGCTTGATCAGCCGGACGTAGGCGAGCAGGCCAACCCACACGCCCGAATAGCCGAGCCAGAAGGCCCGCTTCCAGGGCGTGTTGACGTAGTAGCCCACACCGAAGATGTGCGCCAGCGCAAGCGAGACCGCGGCGACGGCCAGCAGGGCATGCGCCACACGCCAGGCTTCATAGCCGATCTTCAGGCGGCGGCGCCAGAGGGAGGTCGCAGCGACCGCAAGCACGGCCAGCACCGAGGTGACGCCAAACCGGGCGCGCCAGGGCGCGGTCACCAAGTTCAGCAGGCGCAGCGTTCCGGGATTGCTCACGAACAGAATCAGGGGGTGGGCGAGGATCAAGGTCAGCGCCACGATGGAAATCTGGCGGTGGAACTGGTAGACGATGTCCATGCCGTAGGGCGCCTTGATGCGGCGAAAGCGCGCCGTCAGCGCAAACTGCATGCCCATCATCCCTAGCCCGGCAAAGCCGAGGGCGACGGAGAACTCGCGCCAGAATCCCCGCCCGGGAGGCGTGGGAGTGAGCAGGAGGACGAGCAGCGGAGCCAGGGTGAGGAACAGGTAGACCAGGATCCAGAACGCGCCCTGCAGCAGGAGACGAATGCGCATCGTTCACATCCCCAGTCGGCTGGCCGCCGCCCGGCGGCGGCCAGCGGCCTCGAGCGCCTGGCGGATCAACAGGAACTCGCCCAGGTTCTCCATCGTCAGCAGGCCGACGAGCGCGCCGCCCCGCACCACCGGCAGGGTGTGACAATCGCAGGACTGCAGCCGGGCCGAGGCCTGGTCGAGCATCGTCCCCGGTTCGACCACCTCGAAGTCGCGGCGCATTGCGTTCGCCACCCACTCGTCCTGGCGGCCCTGGGCCAGCGCAGTCAGCAGGTCGGAACGGGTCAGAACGCCGACCACGCGGGCCTCGTCCACGACGGGGAAGTCCTGCTGCGTCCCCGACAGAATCAATTGCACCGCGCGGCGAACGGGGTCGGCGGGCGAGAGGGTCTCGAATTGAGTCACCATGGCCTGACTGACGGGGATGCCGCCCAGCGCGGCCTTCATCTGCACCATGCTCGCTTCCTGGCCCGCTCCGATCCACACGAACAGGGCGACGAACACTAGGAACGGGTTGACGAACAGGCCGATCAAGCCGAAGCCCAGAGCGATGGCCTGGCCCAGGCTTGCCGCCGTCTGCGTCGCCCGGGTGTACTCCATCCGGGTGGCGAGAAGCGCCCGCAGCACTCGCCCGCCGTCCATCGGGAAGGCTGGGATCATGTTGAACGCAGCCAGGGTGAGGTTGACCGCCAACAGTCGACCCCAGAACGATCCCTGCGCCAGGCCCAGCGCCGAGACCCCGGCGATCGCCCCCACGGACCACAGACCCAGGAAGAGCAGACCGGCGATCACCACATTGACGGCCGGCCCCGCCAGAGCCACCCACAACTCGTGGAGCGGCACCTCGGGCATGCGCTCGAGCCTGGCCACACCGCCGATGGGCAGCAGCGTGACGTCGCGCGTGCGAATGCCGTAGCGCCTCGCGGTGAGCGCATGGCCGAACTCATGCAGGACGACGCAGGCAAAGAGCGCCAGGATGAAGCCCACACCGCCCAGCACGGCGGCCAGCGTGCGCGCTTGGAGCCAGTAGCTCAGCGCTACCCAGCCGATGAGCAGCAGGAACGTGGCATGCATGTACACGTCGATGCCAGCCACGCGACCGATCCTCCAAGACCACTTCATGCAAGCACACTCCCTTCGCGTCGAGCTCCACAAACGGGAAGCATGAGGACAGCCTATCGCTCTCCCCATTCTCGCCAGACTTTATCAGAATTGCGCAAGAACGGCTCGGGGGCGCCCTCGGCGAGGTGGGCCCCACACGCAGACGGATGGCGCGCTGCCTTCATCCTGCAGGCTCGGGCGGTTGCTTGAAAGCCGCGGCAGCCTCCCGCTTCTTGCTCGCCGCCGTCAAGGGGTCGTAGATAAGGAAGAAGGCCATCCCTGCCAGGGCGATCCAACCGGTCCAATCCCCAAGGCGGACCGCCAGGGAGTCCCCGCTGCCGAGGGGCACATCGGCCACCACGGCCTGCCCGACGGGATCCCCGCCGGGCGTGACGGCACTGGCCAGGATTCGACCGTATGCGTCGACGATCACGGAGTCGTTCCCGCCGCTGTCTGCCTTGACCAGCGGGACCCGATTCTCCACGGCGCGGAAGACCAGGTGGGTGTAGTGTTTGGCGGCGATGGCGGGCCAGTCGTGGGAGTGGACCAGGATCAGCCGCGCCCCGTTGCGTGTGATGCGGCGGGCGGTGTCGGTGAAGTCCAGGTCGTAGCAGATGATGGTGCCCAGCCGTCCCAGCGAGGTTTCGTACACGGGATAGGTCCCCCGCGTTGGGCTGTGTTCTCCGGCGAAGGTCATGGGGTGGTCTTTGCCGTACACGCCGAGGAAGTCGCCGCTCGGGGTGAGCAGCGTCGCCTCGTTGCGCCAGACGCGCTCATCCACCTGGACGAAGTAGCCCAGCGCGAGGTAGCTGTTGGCCTCGCGGGCAAGCGCGCGGAATTCTTCTGTGCGGACCTGCTGCGGGTCGCCTTCGATGCTCATCTCGGGCCAGACGACAACACGCGCGCCGCCTTGGGCTGCCTGACGCGTCAGGTCCATGAATCGATCGACGCCGCCCCAGGGCGGCTCGGCGTCGTAGTGCAGCGCCGCCACGCGCACCGTGTCTCCTTGCGGGGCGCGCAGAAGGGCCAGGCTGAGGCCGATCCAGGCGGCCAGCGCCGCCGACACCGCCAGGAGCCAGGTGCGCACCGACCGGGCCGCGAGAGTGGGCAGGCCTGGATCGAAGGTCCAGCGTCTGTCGAACAGGTGCAGCGCGGCGAAGCCGAGCGCGTAGTTGACGAACAGGATCAGCAGGCCGAGGCCGAAGATGCTGAACACGCTCACCGGCTGAATCAGCCAGGGCTGCCGGTACAGGGTGTTGGCGACAAAGCCCCATGTGCCCATGATCGGGATGAACCCGCGGATCATCTCGAAGCCGACCCAGTTGAGCGCCCCGTGCGCGACGAACCAGCGGTACCCTGTGCGATCGTGAAAGGCCCGCATGCCCTTGTCGGTGAAGAAGGTGAGGACGGCGATGACCAGCGGCAGCCAAGCGATCGGGAGCCCGCTCCCGGCGAAGATGGGGAGGAAGTAGCCGCCGAGCCAGCCGCCGACCGTGATGGCCGAGGCCAGACTGGAGATGCGAGGCGGCAGCAGGCGGTACTGCGCCACAAGCATCGGCACAAACCCGAGCCAGATGAACGGCCAAAGCCCGTACGGCGGGAAGGCTAGGGTCAGCAGCACGGCGCTGAGGATGGAGAGAAGCACGCCAGCGGCGGTGCGAATCCAGAAGAGCCTGGTTGAGGGTTTCATCGCGCGGACTCCCTGCAAGAGGCTGATGTCGTTCGTGATGAGGTCCTGTGCCCTCGCGCGCTTGAGGTTGACACGCGCGCCGGCTGGGCCTTGTCCAGTGCTCTGCGCGCGGGCACGGGCTCACTCGCCGAAGAGCGCCTGGGAGGCCTGCTGGGCTTTCTTCTTTAGGGCCTCGCCTTCGGTCACGCCGATGGCCTGGTAGAAGGCCTGATCGTAGTCGCGGGTGCGGATGACGACGGGCATGGGCACGGCGTGGCCCAGGATCAGTGCCTGCTGGCGGGTGTCGAGGCGGGCGAGCACCTCGCGCAGCGTGCTCCCTCCGCTGACGCCCGAGAAGACGGCGCGGATGTCGGCCTCGTTGTCCAGCAGGCAGGTGACGCGTGTGCCGATCTGGCTCATCACTTCGTCGTCGATGCCGCTGGGACGCTGGTCGACGATGAGCAGGGTGACGTTGTACTTGCGCAGTTCGCGGGCAATGGTGCCGAAGATGGTGTAGTTGGCGATCTGGGGATCGAGGAACTTGTGCGCCTCTTCGATGACGATGACCAGGGGCCTGGGCTCATCGGCCTTCTTGCCGGCGGCCAGGTTCTTCTGGCGCACGTAGCGCTGGTGGATGCGGCGCGTCAGGTAGTTGGCCACCAGGACGTAGGCCGCCAGGGTGTTGCCGTAGGTGCCGAACTCGAGCACCACGCTGATGCCTCGGCTCAGGCGCTGGAAGATGTCGTCGACGACGTCGTCGCCTTCGCCCGGGATGAGAAAACCCATGCGCCGGAAGAACTCGAACTTGCGCTGGATGGCGTGAAGCGTGCCCTTGATGATGCGCTCGTCCTCGAGCAGAGCCTCCAGCTCTTCGTCGGGCTCTTCCTTGAGCAGCTTGGCGATCCAGGAGCGCCCCAGACGGCGGCGCAGCCAGTGCAGGGCATTCACCTGCACGTCGCTCAGGCCGAGCAGGCCGGCCAGCATCTCGACATCTTCCGGCTCGATTTGATCCAGCCCGATGCGCAGCACGCGATCGACCTTGCTGCCGCGGGCGCGCGACGTCTCCTCGTCGAGTGTGACGACGCTGACGCGGCCGTCGGTGAAGAGCTGGCGCAGGCCCTTGTACTCGCGCCCGGCCTCGTCCTTCACTGCCCAGCCGTAGTCGTTGTGCATGTCGAAGATCAGGGTCGAGGCGCGGCCGGCCTTGATGACCCCGGCCAGCAGGGTGCGCGTGATGAAGGACTTGCCGGTGCCGCTCTTGCCGAAGACGCCCGACGAGCGCTCGACAAAGCGCTCCAGGTCCAGGTTGACCTGGACGCCTTCCATGTCGAGGGGTGAGCCGACGAAGAAGTGGGTGGCGTCCTCGGCGCCGAAGACGCGCTCGACATCGGCGGGGGAAGCCTCGTAGACCGCCGAGAAGTGCGCCGGGATGGTCTTGATCGGGCGCGGCTCGCCGGAGGCTTCGTCCATCATCAGCATCGGCGAGACGTGCATGGTGCCGAAGGCCACCTGGCCGGAGTAGACGTCGGCGATGAAGTCGTCGGAGGTGTCGGGCGGGCGGCGGGCTAGGTCGGGGTGGGTGGCGTCGAGGGCGATGTCGGTGATCAGGCCGAAGAAGCGGCGCCCGGTCTGCTTGCCGGTGATCACGACGTAGCGGCCCACCGCCAGCTTCTCCAGGCTGAACCGGGGGTCGAGCTTGACCAGCAGCCCCTGGGAGAGCGATCCCCCGACGACCATGCCCAGGGGAGCCTCGCTCGGCCTGGGGCCGAACACCGCATCGAGCTGAGGGCTCTCATTCATTCCGCTTCCTTCGGACGGTGATGGGATGGAGAGGGATGCCTCGTGCTACGCCTGCATGCGCCGCTGCCAGGTGTCGAGGATGAAATACACCAGAATGCCGAGCAGGAGGGTCAGGTTGATGAGCAGCACCGGGACCTCCGCGCGCGCGGCCAGGCCGGCATGGAGGGCGATGCCGCCCAGCATCAGCATGACCGCCGCAAAGGCGATCCCGGCGGACCGGTCGCGGATGGCCTCGGTGCGTTCGTCGTGGCGCAAGGCGGTCACGCCGAGCTCGGGGTGAACGGCGTAGCGGCCGCTGCGCGGGGCCCAAAGGAAGAACGCAAACGTGGCCGCGGTCGATGCAGCGGCCATCCACCACGGCAGGCCGGAAGTCAGGAACAGGATGCCCAGTGCGAGGGACACCAGAGCGCGGCTGGCATAGTAGCGGCCCATGCTTGTCCTCACTCCCTTCTTCTGGGCTTCTCCAACCAAAAGACGTCCTCGAGCCGGGCGCCCAGGGCCGAAGCGAGCTCGAGGGCGAGCCTGACGGAGGGCACGTATCTGCCCTTCTCCACGGCGATGATCGTCTGCCGCGTGACGCCGGCCAAGCGGCCGAGCGCCTCCTGCGTCAGGCCCCGCTGCAGGCGCAGGTCCCGCACGCGATTGCGGAGAGTCACGCGCTTCCTCGCATGTAAAGTACCCATTACATTGTACCGCGCCCGCAGCCGATGTCAAGCATACGTTACGTCCGGCGCGCGCGGCCACGGGGCCAACGCGGACCTGCGCCGGCTGGGCGTGCGCGGTAAAGATTCACCGGGATGCCAGCCCGCCAGGCCGTCACCTCGATGCTCAGTGCCTCGAAGAAACATCGTGGCATGCGCTTCCCTCGGCGCGCCCTCAGTCCCTCGACAGGGATGCTACTGGCTGATGCTCCGCACCACCTTCTCCAGCCGCGCCAGATCGTGGCCCAGCAGGCGGGCGATCTCGCGGCCGGCCTCGATGAGAAACCGGCGCCGCTCCCCTTCGGGACGGGCAGCAGCCGCCTGACGCAGCGCCGCGGCGAGCAGCTCGTCCACCGGCACCTCGGGCGCGGCTAGGATCAGCGACAAGAAGCCGAGCCGGTCGCTGAACTCCCTCACCTCCGGCGGGGACAGCGGCCGGATCTCCGCCAGCGTCGCCGGGGGCTGCGGCGGCAGCGCGTGGCGGATGCCCTCGCCGTCCCGGTAGCCTACCGCCAGGGCGCTGAACTCGATCGGCACCTGCCGATTCGCCTGCGTGTCCTGGAGCTGCTCCGGCGTCAACCCCTCGGCCGTGGCCAGCTGGCGGGCGAAGGCATCGTCCTCGACACTGATGTCGTACACCACCCCGATCACCTGGCTCTGACCCTGCTGGGCCTCCACTTGGCAGAACAAACCAAACGAGGGCTGGTCCGGCTCAGGCAGGCGCACGGCTCCGACGAAGCCGCGCGTGCTGCAGCGCGTCACCCTTCCGATCCTGCTTGCCGCCTGGCTCATGTGTGCAACCCTCACAGACGATGGCGTCGCCGCCCGGCGATCCACTGCTTGGCCAGCGCCTTGCGGGACGGGCCGGCCACCAGCCCATGGCGCAGCAGCGCCGCGCTGAGCATCTGCTCGAGAGCCTGCCGGTCGTCCTGCGTCACCACGGCCACCTCGTGGGCGCGGGCCAGTGCGTACGGGAAGCCACCCACGCTGCGGCACTGCTCGAGGATGCCCCCGTGCACCAGCGCCAGCAGCTCGCTGCTCTCCCCGACCCACTGCGGGATCTCCACCCGCGCGATCGTCTCGTTCCCGCCGCAGTGCAGGTAGAAGAACTGGATGGCATGTCCGGCCTGCTCGAAGCGGGTGTGGATGGGAGAGGCGTGCGTGAAGCGCGCGCTGCGCTGTCCCGGCCTAAGCCGCAGGGCGAACAGCGTCCTGTCGGTCAGCCCTCGATACGGGGCTTGCTGAATGCTGGCCTCGCTCAGGTGCGTGCCCTCAAGGGTGATCAGATGCAGCAAGGCAAGGACGTTGGCCGTGCGCGGCCGATCGACGAAGCCGGCCAGCGCCGCACCGCCGCTGCGCAGAGCGTCCAGATGCGTCAGGTACTCACCCAGCAGTTCCTCGACTCGCCGGCTCTCTGCGTGCTCGACCTGCAGGGCCAGCCACAGGAGCAGACCGTTGTCGAGCAGGGCCAGCGTGGGCACCCGTGACGCGTGTGCCTGCGACAGGCGCGCCAGCGCTGCCAGCTCGGCCACATCGCGCTGGCCATCGATCAGCGCAGGCGAGATGAGGCCCTCCCCCGAGCCGTAGAGCGCCTCGTCCTCGAATGCCAGGCGGGGTTCGGCATGCGTGACCGGCGCCTCCCCGCTTCCATGCCGGATGACGATGCTGCCAATGTTGATCAGGTAGTACAGCGCCAGACCGTGTCGGTCCGGATACACTTGAGAGCCGTCGGCGGCGATCACGTCGAAGCGGGCTGGAGGCTGAGGCGCGTCGAACACGGCGTTGATGGGCTCCTGGCTGGGAAGGGCGCCCGGCCAGCGCGTGCCGGCCTGGCCAATGCGGCGCTGGATCTCATCGCCAGGCACGCCGGCGGCTCGATCCAGCGCGCCGCTCCAGAGCTGCAGCCGCGAGCGTATCTCTTCCGCTCGTTCCGCCGCGGCCCGGCTCATGGCTTCCACCTGGGGCAGAACGCGAGGCAGGTCGAGGCTCATAGGACTGGCTCGAACAGGCGTTCCGCATTATACGTGAGAACCTGAGGAGTGGGCAATCGTTATCCGCATGCTGGAACGAAGGCCGCATGAGGCGCGAAGTGCCGCGCCTGATCCGGCCGCTTAGGGCTTTGCATCGGGGACCTTGCGTGGGGTTTCGCATGGCTCCGCAGTCCAACACTGCCAGCCTGTCTTGCGGGCAGGCACGATGTCTGCAACACACTCGGCATGGCTGTGGTTTGGGCAAGCGGGATGTGCTATACTCCGCGGGCGTAATGGGTCAAGACGACGACCTTCCGCGCCGGCTGGCGGCGCGCTTGCAGCGCCTCGGTCTCGGCCCGATCGCTGGCGTCGCCCTCGATGCGCTTGCGCCGCTGACCGTGGTAGCGGCTCAGCTGGCGCTGGTGGCCGAGCCTCTGTTCCGCGGCTGGGGCCCGGAACTGGGCGAGTGGGCGCGCCTGCTGCAGGATCCGGACCGCCTCTCTGATCTGGCGAACTACCTGCGGCGAGAGGAGGCAGCGTGATCGCCCTCGATCTGGCGAGCCTGCTGGCGCTCGCCGTGCTCATCCTCTTCCTTGTCTTCATGGCCTTCTATGCGGTGCTTGGGCGCCGCTGGCCGGCGGTGTTCCGGCCGCTGCGCGGCTTCGAGGCGTTGGGCACGGCCATCGAGCGAGCCGTGGAGAGCGGCGAACGCGTTCATCTCTCGCTTGGCACGGGGGCGGTGAACGGGGCGGAATCCGCCGCTGCGCTTGCCGGCCTATCCGTCCTCGGCCGGGTGGCGGCGGCAACGGCGATGAGCGATCGCCCGGGCGTGGCGACGGCGGCCGACGGCGCCATGGCCATCTTGGCCCAGGACACTCTCTACACCGCCTACCTCCGCGCCGGCGCCCGCGACCGCTACCACGCGACCTCGGGCCGCATGCTCGGACCCACGCCCTTCTCCTACGCGGCCGCCCTGCCTACGCTCCTGGCAACGGAGGGCGTCTCCGTGCATATGCTCCTCGGCTCCTTCGGAGTGGAAGGCGCTCTGGCAGCAGATTTCGGCGATCGCCACCAGGCATTCGTGCTGGCCGGGACGGATGACGTGCAGACCCAGGCACTGCTCTACGCGACGGCCGAGCACCCCTTGATCGGTGAGGAGGTCTTCGCCGGCGGCGCCTACCTAAACATCGGGCCGCTCCACCGGGCCAGCCTGCGCGCCCAGGATGCTCTGCGCATGCTGCTCGTCTTGCTCATCGTGCTGGGCACGGCCTACCAGACCCTTCGAGGCTTCCTATGAGGCTGCGCGTGTCGCTTCTCTGGGCGGCGGTGGCCAGCGCGGTGGGCTTGGTCGTGCTGCTGGACTTCTTTGTGGAGGTGCCGCTGCTCCAGGGCCTGCGGCTGATGCTCGTCAGCCTGGCCGTGCTGTTGTCGGCGGCGGCTCTCGTCTTGGGCCTGATGAACCTGCTGGCAGTGCATTGGGACAAGATCGGCCAGCAGGAGAAGGGATGGCCCTACAGCGGGCTGTTGATCCTGAGCCTGCTGGTGACGTTGGTGCTGGGCGTGCTGTTCGGCCCAGACTATCCGGTTGTCCTGGCGCTGTTCAACTACGTCCAGCTGCCGGTGGAGGCCAGCCTGATGGGGCTGCTGGCCGTGTCGCTGACCGCGGCCGGGTTCCGCCTGATTGCTCGCCGCCGCGACGTGGCCAGCGTGCTCTTCATCGCCGTCGCCCTCCTTGTCCTGCTGGGGACGGGCCCCTGGCCTGTGGGCGGCGAGGGGGGCTTGTTCGAGGCGCTGACCGCGGTGCGGGCGTGGGTGAGCCAGGTGTGGGCGGCGGCGGGCGCGCGGGGCATTCTCTTGGGCGTGGCCCTCGGGGCCGCGGCCACCGGACTGCGCGTCCTCCTGGCGAGTGATCGGCCCTACGGAGACTGAGACGGTGCCCGACGTGCGCTGTCCGATGTGCAGCAAGCCCAACCCCGCCGAGGCGGATGTATGCAAGTTCTGCGGCGCCCGCCTCAAGCCGCTGATCGCGGGAGAGGGCGGCCCTGCGCGCCCGGCCACCCCGCCCGCCGAGGAAGGCTTGCCGGACTGGCTGGACCGCATCCGGTCGGAGGTGGCGCGCGAGGAGCCGGAGGCGCGCGAGGCGGCGCCGCAGGCCGCAGAGCCGGATTGGCTGCAGAGGCTGCGCCCCGCCGAAGCCGGAGAGGAAAGGGCCCCAGAAGGGGAGATGCCGGAGTGGCTTGCGGAGGCCGAGGAACAGGCCCCGTCCGAGCCTGAGCAGGAAATCCCGGAATGGCTGGCTCGCATCCGCGAACGCCAGAAGACCGAGGAGCCCATCATTGAAGAGCCGCCTCCACCTCCGGAGGAGGAAGATTGGATCGCGCGCCTGCGCAAGGAAAGCAGGCCGCTCACGCCGCCCCCCGAAACGGTGGAGCCCTCGCGGCCCATTTCAAAGCCCGCGTTCACCATCGAACCCAGCGCGGGCGGGGAACCCCCGGAATGGCTGAAGCCGGAGGAATGGGCGGGCGCCGCGGCGCCGTCACAGCCTCCCACGCCTCCGCCACCCCCGCCCACTCCGCCGCGCATTCCACCGACCCCGCTCGAAGAGGCCCCCGAACCCGAGTGGTTCAGGGAACTGAAGACGCCTGCCGAAGACAACCTGCCTCACGTCCCGGCACTGATCACTGAGCCCGAGGTCGAGGGCGAGCCACTTCCGCCTGACTTCGACCTCGGATCGATCGAACTTCCGGACTGGCTGAGCGAGCTCAAGGCCGAGGCCCCACCGCCTCAGCCAGCCCCTCCACAGGAGGTCCCCGACCTCGCCCCCGCCACACTCCCCGCGTGGTTGGAGGCCATGCGGCCGATGGAGACCTTCCGGCCGGTGGTGGAGATCCAGCCGGAGGAGGACCAGCAGGTCGAAGCGGCGGGCCCGCTGGCGGGGCTGCGCGGTGTCCTGCTGGCCGAGCCGGCGGTCGCCATGCCGCGCCAGGTCACCAGCGCGGTGGCTCGTCTCACGGTGACCGAGCGTCAGTTCGCCCTGGGCGACCTCCTGCGGCGCATGGTCGAGGAAGAGGAGCGGGAGACCCCTGTCCGTGCAGCGCCGCGCAAGCGGCTGCCGCTGCTCCGCTGGGCCGTGGCCGTGGTGCTCCTGCTGGCCGTCTCCCTGCCTTCCTTCATCGGAGGCCCTTCGTTCGCGCCGCCGTCGCAGGTCCTGCCCGATCTGCCGTCGCTCGTGCAGCTGGTCAACACCTTGCCGGCGGAGCGTCCGGCGCTGGTGGTGTTCGAGTATGAGCCTGCCTACACCGCCGAACTGGAGGCCGTGTCGGGCCCGCTGCTCGACCACCTGATGGCGCGCGGCATTCGCCTGGCCACGGTCTCCACCCGACCGGGCGGCCCACCTCTGGCGGATCGCCTGCTGCAGCGCATTGCCGCGGCGCATGAAGGCAGCCTGGGTCAGTCGTATGTGCACTTGGGCTACCTGCCGGGCGGGACCGCCTCGGTGCAGCTCTTTGCCAGTGACCCGCGGCGGGCCTTGGCCAGCGGCTTCCTCCAGCCGCAGGAGGGGGCCGGGGACGTGTGGGATTCGCCGGTGCTGAGCGGGACGCGTCAGCTCTCCGACTTCAGCGCGGTCATCGTCCTTGCTGCCGGGACGGAGATCGCCCGCACCTGGGTGGAGCAGTCGCATCCCCGCCTGGGCGCCACGCCTCTGATCATGGTGCTGACGGCCGGCGTCGAGCCGATGATGCGTCCCTACTATGAGGCGCAAGTCCCGCAGGTGAACGGCATCCTGTCCGGCATGCCTGCGGCGGTGGCCTACGAACAGGCCAACAGCCGTCCCGAGACGGCGCGGTCTTTATGGAACGCGTTCGGCAGCGGCATGATGGCAGCTGAGCTTGTCCTGATCGTGGGGGTCATCTACGGTGTGGCCTCCTCTTTCTTCCGCCCGGCGGGCCGTTCGGCTTGAGTGTGGCCCATGCCTGACCTTGCCGCCCTGGACCTCATCGGAACGATCATCGCCGGCGCCCTGACGGTGATGGTCCTCAGCTACGTCCTTGGCGACAACGTGCTCTTCCGCGTCGCGGTCCATCTGTTCATCGGCGTGGCGGCGGGATATGCGGGAGCGCTGTCGCTGCGCAACATCCTCTGGCCTCGGCTGGTGCTGCCGATCCTCGTCGGAGGTCCGTCGGCTCTCGACAACGGCATGATCCTCTCGTGGCTCCTGGTGCTGATGCTGGTCCTCAAGCTCTCGCCTGGGACGGCGCGCTGGGGCTCCCTGCCCATGGCCGTGATGGTCGGCGTGGGGGCGGCTCTGGTCGTCGGCGGTGCCATCACCGGGACGCTGGTGCCTCAGTCGCTGGCGGCCATCGACACCCTGGACCCGAACGCCGTCACACCGGTCACGGGGGAGACGGGGCCCGAGCGCGTGGTCAATGTCCTCGTGCTCCTGTTCGGAACCCTGAGCACGTTGATCTACTTCCGCTTCAGCGCGCGCCGTCTGCCGACGGGAGAGGCAGTCCGCAGCCCCTGGATGACCCTCGTCGCCTGGGTCGGCCGTGGGTTCCTCGCCATCACGTTCGGGGTGATGTACGCCGGAGCGCTGGCCGCCGCGCTGACCGTCTTGGCCGACCGGGTGCAGTTCCTGATCGGCATCTTCGCCGGGCTGCTGGGGTCATGAGCACCAACCTCGAAGTCGACACCCTGCTGGCCATCGATGTGGGCAACGTCAACACCCGCGCCAGCCTGTTCGACGTGGTCGACGGCCGCTACCGGCTGGTCGCGACCGGCCGGGCCTTCACCACCGCCGGCCCGCCGCTGTTCGACATCAGCGAGGGAGTGCGCCTGGCGCTGGACCAGCTGCGCGCCATCACCGGCCGACGCATGGTCGACGAGTCGGAGGCGCTCATCATGCCCACGACGCGCGACGGCTCCGGGACCGACCTGTTCGTGGCGACCACGTCGGCCGGGCCGAACCTGCGCACGGTCGTGGTCGGCCTGATGCCGGGGGTCTCGCTGCAGAGCGCGCGGCGCCTGGCCGTTTCGACCTACCTGGAAGTGGTCGAAGAAATCGGGCTGATGGACCGCCGGCGCGCGGAGGAGCAGGTCGATGCCATCGTCGCCGCGCGACCGGACCTGCTGCTGATCGTGGGCGGCACGGACGGCGGCGCGCAGACGTCAGTGGTGAACTTGGTGCGCACGGCCAGTTTGGCCGCCAGTCTGCTGCCGGAGGGCCAGCGCCCGCGCGTCGTCTACGCTGGCAACCAGCAGCTGGCCGCCGAGGTCGTGGAGGCCTTCGGCGACCGCATTCCGGTCGTGCTCGCTCCAAACCTGCGCCCGAGCCTGGAGACGGAGGACCTCGGCCCCGCCCGCAGGCATCTGGCGCAGGTGCTCGCCCAGGCGCGCTCCGTCCGCATCGCCGGCCTGGACGAACTCTTCCATTGGTCGGGCGGTCACCTGCTGCCCACGGCCGAGGCCTTCGGGCGCGTCATTCGCTACCTGAGCCGGTTCTACGAGCGCTCCAAGGGTGTGCTCGGCGTCGACCTCGGCGCCTCGCAGACGACCATCGCCGCCGCCTTCGACGGCGACCTGCACCTCAGCGTGCGCACCGACCTCGGCCTGGGGACCGCGCTGCCGGGCCTGCTGCGCCAGATCCCGCTCAGCAAGGTCACACGCTGGCTGCCCATTGACATGGCTGAGGACGAGGTGCGGGACTACATCTACAACAAGGCCCTTCATCCGGCTTCGATCCCGACGGAGCCGGAGGAGCTGCACGTCGAGTACGCCCTGGCACGGCAGCTGATTCGCACGGCCGTGCTCGAGGCGCGGTCGTCGTGGCCCATGCTGCGCACGGCGCTGGCCTCGGAACTGCTCCCCCCGATGGAGCCGGTGCTGGCGACGGGCGGTGCGCTGGCCCGGGCCTCGAGGTCGGGCTATGCGGCGCTGGTGCTGCTGGATGCCCTCCAGCCGGTGGGCGTGACCACGCTTGTCCTCGATCCGTACAGCCTGGCGCCAGCCCTCGGCGCGGCCGCCGGTCCGCTGCCGATGGCGACGGTCCAGGTCTTGGAATCCGGCAGTTTCATCAGCCTGGGTACTGTCGTCTCGCCGGTGGGGCGGGGCCGGATGGGCCGGCCGGCGCTTCGGCTGCGGCTGGACCGCGAGGGTGAGGGCGAAAGCATCGAGGGCGAGGTCCGCTTCGGCCAACTGGTGGTGGTGCCGCTGAGTCCAGGCCAGCACGGGCGACTGACGCTGCGCCCGGAGCGGGGGTTCGATGTGGGCTTTGGCGGCCCCGGAAAGGCCGGCGTGGTCCGTGTTTCGGGTGGGGCGGTAGGACTGATCATCGACGCCCGCGGCCGTCCGGTGCAGCTGCCCTCCGATCCCGGTCGGCGGCGGGAACTCAACCAGAAGTGGCTCTGGGATATTGGCGGGCAAAGCTGAGGGCGCGGCATGAAGCTTGCAACCTGACCGGCGGGGAATATGAGCAACCTCTACACACCCTCTATCACGCACATCATCCCGCTGACCACCATTCGGCGGGAGCGCCACCTGCCGGTGCCCGGCACGGTGACCGTGCGCGTCGGCCAGCGGGTCCAGGCCGTCGATGTGATCGCCGAGGCCCCTTCCAGGCGCCGCCACCTGTTCCTCGATCTCGCGCGCGGGCTGGGCGTACCCGAGGCGCAGGTCCCCCGCTACCTCGTCCATCGCCCGGGAGAGCGGGTGGAGGCGGGTGAGGTGATCGCCGGGCCGGTGGGGATCTCGCGCCGCACCGTGCGCGCCCCGGCCGACAGCCGGATTGTCTCCTTGGCTGGCAGCCGCCTGCTCTTGGAGCTGCACGGGGAACCGCACAGCCTGCGCGCTGGCTTCCCCGGCACCGTCACCGCCACGGACGGCGCGCAGTCTGTCACCCTGGAAACGACCGGCGCGCTGGTCCAGGCGGCCTGGGGCAATGGCCTGCAGGACTACGGCGTCATGCGCATCGTGGGCGACAGCCCCGCCGATCACCTGCAGACCGACAAGCTGGACATCGACCTGCGCGGCGCGGTTCTGGTGGCCGGCATGTGCGATCAGCCCGCCCCGCTGCATCAGGCCACGGAGCTCGCCGTGCGGGGCGTGATCCTGGGAAGCCTGACCTCGGCCCTCGTCCCGCTGGCCCAGCGGCTGCCGTTCCCCGTGATCCTGACGGAAGGCTTCGGGCTGCTGCCGATCAACGGCATGGCCTGGAACTTGCTGCGCAGCAACGCCGGCCGTGAGGCGGCCTTGGATGGCCGGCTGGGCGGCCCGTACGAGCAGCAGCGGCCGGAGATCATCATTCCTCTTCCGGCCTCGCGCGAGCTGAGCCTGCCGGACGAGGTCATCCCGCTCAAACGCGGCGTGCGGGTGCGCGTGGTCCGCCGCCCCTACGCCAGCGTGGTGGGCGTGGTCCAGTCGGTCGAGGAGCAGCCGGTCGAGTTCCCCAGCGGCATTGTGGCGCGCAGTGTGGTTGTGGAGCTGGAGGGGATCGGGTCGGTCCCCATCCCGCTGGCGAATCTGGAAGTCCTGCAGTAGAACCGCAGCCGTCTGCGACAGGCGGATGGACAGCGTGAGGAGAGGATGCGATGGCAGAAGACTTTGAAGTGGGCGGCCCCCTGCCGGAAGAGTCGTCCAACCGTCCGTTCGTCATTGCCGCGGCTCTCATCGGCGGCCTGCTCGTGCTGAGCATGATCTGCCTGGCATTGTACGCGCTGGTGCTCGCCCCCAATCAGCGGGCGGCGCGGGCGACCGAGGCGGCCAACATCATCCTGGAGAACACGCGGGTGGCGCTGGCGATCACCGAGACCGAGCAAGCGCGCTGGACCACGCCCACGCTGACTCCCACCCGCACCCCACCGCCCTCACCCACCGTGACGCCCACCCAGGTGGTTGTGCTTCCCACAGCCACGCCCACCCAGCCCGAGGCGACCCTCGACCCGCTCACGGCAACGGCAGCGGCCCAGGCGACCATTGCCGCACTGGCCGGAGGAGGCGGCGGAACCCCCACCCCCACGGCACTGCCCGAGACCGGCTTCGCCGACGAGGTGGGCATCCCCAGCCTCTTGACGCTGGGCGCGACGCTGGTGATTGTCCTCTTCCTGGCCCGCCGGCTGCGCATGCGAACCTCGGCCTGAGGGCGGGCCGCCGCTTCGGTCGGAGAGCAGGCCCCGGTCGCGGTCGAAGTCGAGCGTCCGGATCCAAGGCCAGCCCGCCCCAAGGATTGGGCCCGAGGGCTGGCCCTCTGCTTGTCGGGAGATCAGATGGAAGCGGGCAGCCTTCCCTTTCGCAGCCTCGCCCTGCAGGTGCTCGAGCACCTGGCGGCAGGCTCCTGCGTCTCCATCGTCGGGCTGAGCAACACGGGCAAGTCCCTGCTGCTGCGCTCGCTGGCCGCAGCCGACGCCGCCCAGACCTTCGCCGGACTCGCCGGTCGCCCCGGGCTGCTCGTCTACGTAGACTGCAACCAGGCCGTGGCCACCTCCCCGCAGGCGTTCTACGAAGTCGTTCTGCGATCGCTGCTGGAGGCCATCCCCTCCTCGCCCTCGGAGCTGGCCCTTGCTCTGCAGGAACACCACGAGGCGGTGACCGACGCCGACAGCGCGTTCTCGGCCTCGCTGGCGTTCAACCTGGCCCTGATTGAGACCTGCCAGCATCTCGGCCGCTCGCTGTGCCTGCTCATTGACGAGTTCGACGAGATCTACGTCGGCCTCGACGACCGCGCCCTGCTCAATCTGCGCGCCCTGCGCGATCGCTTCCGCCAGGACTTGGTCTTCGTCACCGCGACGCTGCGCAGCCTGCCCGAGCTGCGCGGTGCCTCGAACGAGGACGAATTCGCCGAGATGTTCAGCCCCTGCACCTACACCATGCCGCCGCTCACGCCGCAAGAAGCAGCGCAGTTGCTCGAACGCGTCCGCGCCGTGCCCGCAGACCAACCGCTGAGCGACCTGTGCTACGGCCTCTCGGGGGGTCACCCCGGACTCACGGTCGCTCTCGGCCACGCTCTCACCCGCCTGGCCTCCCTGCCGGGCCCCGACCTCGAGCGCGCCCTGGCACAGGAAGCCGGCGTTCGGGCGGAGTGCCTGAAGCTGTGGTCCCAACTCCGCCGCGAGGAGCAGGCGGACGTGCAGGCTCTGGCGCTCGAATCGCACGGCGAGGTCCACGTGGCGCGGCTCAGGCACCTGGAAGGCCTGGGCCTGGTGCGTGAGGGTCGGTTGTTCTCGCCGGTGTTCGCCGAGTTCGTTCGCCGCAGGAGCCGGTCCGCCGAGGTCACAGCCCAAGGCATCCATCTTGATCCCGATTCGGGCGACGTCTGGGTGGACGGCGTGCGCATCCCGCTGCTCACCGATTTGGAGTTCCGTCTGCTCAGGCTGCTGTACGAGCGCCGCGACAAGCTTACCGACAAGTACCGCATCGTCACCGCCGTCTGGGGCGAGCAGTACCTGGGCGAGGTCGACGACGCGCGCGTCGAGAAGCTGGTCAGTCGGCTGCGGGCCCAGATCGAGCCCGATCCCGCCAACCCGCGCTACCTGATCACCCAGCGCGGTCGGGGCTACAAACTGCTGTCCCGGCCTCTGTCCCCCGGCGGTGCCGAGACGTGATGCGGCTGCGCGTGCTCGCCTGCGAACCGAGTGCCGAGGGACGGCGGCTGCTGCGCCAGGCCTTGGCTGGGTTCGAGTTGGTTCTGCGCACGAGCCCGGCCACCGCGCTCGAGGCCCTCAGCCAGGGCCACTGGCAGGCTTTGGTCGTCGGACTGCCGCAGCCGTCCGAGCAGCTGGCCAGGCTCCTGACGGCCGCCTGCCGATTGCCCTCCCCTCCCTCCGTCTTCCTCTTCGGCGCGGGAGCCGAACACGCGGATGGATTTGCGCGGGATGCCTCCGGCGCACAGGCCCTAGCGCGCGCCCTGCTGCCGCGCTGCCGCGCCCAAGCCATCGCCCACCTGGCGGCCAGCCTGCACGTTCCGCCTCGCAGCGCGTTCGGCGGAGACTCGCGCGCCCAGGTGGCCGAGATCGTCCTCGCGGGTCTGCACGACCTCGGGCTGCGGGCGCTGCTGGCCTTCCCGGTCGGCCGCCAGGGCCCGTGGTCGATCATGGCCGACGGGGCCGAGTGGGGCGAGGAGGCTCAGGCGGTCGGCCCTGCGCTTGCCGGCCTTCCCGCGCGCCGTGTGCGCGAGAGCCGGCCCTGCTACGAACCGGTTGTGCTTGGGCAGGCCCCGCCGTCAGGGGAGGAGGGTGGAGATCCTCCCTTGCCTGCGCCGGAGATCGGAGTGGTGCGGATGGCTGGGCGGGAGGGCGAGCCTCTGGCGGCCTTGGTCGTCCTCGATCCACTGAGCCCCGAGGAGCAGCAGGCCCTCGAGCGCCTCGCCGCTCCGCTGACCGGGCTGCTCGAGCACACGCAAGGGGTCGACGAGCGGACGCGCCGCATGACGGCTCTGAGCACCCTCATGCAGGCTTCGCTCGTCTTGCATGGCAGCGCTGACGCCGAGGATTTGCTGGATCACGCTCTTGACCTGATGCGAGCGGTTGTGCCTTTCGACTCGGCCCGCCTCCTGCTGGCTGGTGAGCAGGGGCTGCGGGTCCGGTCGGAACGAGGTCGTCCGCAGCATCCCGGGGCGAGGGACGAGGGCCAGGCCTTCCGCTGGGAGATCCATCCTGGCGTTCGGCGCGTGTGGAAGACGAGACGACCGGTGCTGGTCAGCGACACGGCCGATGCGGACGACTGGGCAGCGCCCACCTCTCAGGCCGACGCGCCGTCTTGGATGGCCGTTCCCCTCGAGCGCGACGGTGAGGTGATGGGCGTGCTGATGCTCGAATGCCTCACGCCGGGCTTCTACCAGGGGTTCCATATCGAGATCGCCACGGCCTTTGCCCGGCAGCTCGGCGTGGCACTCGAGGGCGTCGAGCGAGCGGGCCGTGAGCGGCGGACCAACGAGAGGGGGCGTCTGCTGCAGCAGGCGGCCGAGGCCTTGGCCTCCACCTCCGAGATCGGGACGATCCTGCAGGGTCTGGCCAAGGCCGCAGCGGAGGCGCTCGGCGTTTCGCGGGCTGGTGTTGTCCTGTTCTCAGCCGAAATGGACAGGCTCACCGAGGCGTCCGTCTACGATCCTCAGGACACCTTGCCGCCGGAAGGCGAACGCTGGTGGCGCGGGTCCATCCCGGCCATGGCGCTGCCCAGGCACTGGGACGAGGCGTTCGTGCGGCAGCCGCGTGTGCTGACGGCCGAGCAGTTGACCCTGCTGGGGGAGCGCAGCCGCAGGCTGCGGCTGAAGAGCGTGCTGATCACACCCATCCGCCGCGAGGACCGCCTGCTCGGTGTGCTGGCAGTGGATGAGCCCGGCGCGCCGCGGGCGTTCACGCCCGAGGAGGTGGCGTTGGCCTCGGCTCTGGCGGACCGCGCGGCCATCGCCATCGACAACGCCCAGGCCATCGCGGAACTGAAGCGCCGCTCGGCCGAGCTGACCGCGCTCTATCATCTCGGAATCGCTCTGTCGCAGGAGATCACGCCCGAGGGCGTGGTCGATCTCCTGCTGGATCAGGTGAACCGCCTGATCGCCGTCGACTCGGCCGTGGTGGCGCGGCTGCAGTCGGCGGACAGCCTGTACTGCGATGTGTTGGATGCTGGCCGCCGGCTGCCGCCGCTCACTGTGCCGCTGGGCGGGCCAACGCTCAGCGGCCATGTCATCCGCACCGGCGAGCCGCTCCTGATCAACGACTACGATGCCGAGGCGCCGCGGCTGCCCGTGCCCGGCCTGACCACAGGCATCCCGGTGCAGTCTTGGCTGGGGGTGCCGCTGGTGGCGCGGGGTGAGGTGATCGGTGCGGTCTCGGTGCAGGCCGAGGCGCCCTTCCGCTTCGGCGCCGAGGACCTGCGTCTGCTGCAGATGGTCGCCAATCACACCGCCGTTGCCCTCGACAACGCCCGCCTACTGCAGACCGCGCGGCACCGCGCCGAGGAGCTCAGGCTTGTCAATGAGATCGGCCGCTACGCCGTGTCGGTGCTGGACGTCCAGCAGCTGGCGCGCGAGGTGGCCAGCCGCATCCGGAACGCCTTTGGCTACTATGCGGTGCAGTTGATGCTCGTGGAGAACGGGCGGCTGATCCCGCAGGCGGCCGTGCGGGCGCCGGACGGGGAGATGGTGAGGCTGCCGCGTTCGCTGTCGCTGCAGGAGCCGACGATCATGACCACCGTGGCCAACACCGGCCGCCCGTGGCTGGTGTCTGAGGTGGACAAGGAGCCTCGATACCTGGCGGTGCCGGAGTTCCCCCTCACCCGCTGTGAACTGGCTGTCCCGCTGACCATCGCCGGCGACGTGGTCGGCGTGCTGGATGTGCAGAGCGACCGCGTGAACGGCCTGACGTCCGCCGACCTGGAGCTGCTGCAGATCCTCGCCGCCCAAGTGGCGATTTCCTTCGCCAACGCCAGGCTCTTTGCCGAGGTGCGCGCCCATGCCGCGCAGTTGGAAGCTCGCGTTGCGGCGCGCACCGCGGAGATCCGCTCGCAGAAGGAGCGCACCGAGGCCATCCTGCGCTCGGTGGCGGATGCCGTGGTCGTGTTGGACCTGGAAGGACGGCTCGTCCTGGCCAACCCCGTGGCGGAGGCGCTGCTCTCGAGCGAGCATTCCGCCGACGTCTTGATGCAGATCCGCCGCCTGCATGGGGAGGGCGGGGTGGTGAGCGAGCCGTTGGAGGTGGGTTCGCTCACGTTCCAGGCCCTGGCCTCCCCTGTCACCCAAGGCGAGCTGGCGGTGGGCACCGTGGTCGTCCTGCGCGACATCACGCGCCTGCGGGAACTCGACCGGCTCAAGAGTCAGTTCGTGGCCACGGTGTCGCACGAACTGCGGACGCCGCTGGCCAACCTGAAGCTCTACCTCTCGCTGCTGCGCCAGGGTCGGCCCGAGCGGCGCGAGCAGTATCTGCAGACGCTCGAACAGGAGACCGCCCGCCTCGGCGAGATGATCGAAGATCTGCTCGACTTGTCGCGCCTGGAGGCCAAGAAGGAGGCCGAGCCGCGGGAGCCGCTCGAGTTGGAGCCGCTGGCGCGCGAGGTGATCGAGAACCACCGGCCGGCGTTCCAGGAGAAGTCGCTAAGCCTGCAGTTCGCGGCCGAGAGCAGCCCGACCGTCGTCGCCAACCGCGGCCAACTGATCCGTGTGCTCACCAATCTCCTCAGCAATGCCCTGCGCTACACGCCCGCGGGGGGATGGGTGCGCGTGGCGCTGGAGGCGCCCGAGACCGACCG
>FWPV01006329.1_pt1 | contig 22750 bp, 14 predicted proteins | sample 2228371 | NCBI WGS metagenome assembly FWPV01 (sample SAMEA103939776, study PRJEB20133) | metagenome | reverse complement strand
TTGTTGTTTACGCTTTAGCGTGTTCCACTAAAGAAAACATGGCGGGAAGATGCGTACGTTGTTCAAGCTTTAGCTTGCGGCGGGCAGGAAAGCCCGCCTTGCGCTGCGTACGTTGTTCAAGCTTTAGCTTGCGGCGGGCAGGAAAGCCCGCCCTGCGCTGCGTATGTTGTTCATGCTTGTAGAATCAACAATCAAAGCTATGAAGGAAACACCACATGCTCTATCCCCAGCTCAATCGCTGTCGAACTGTAATCGATTTGTCTGGATTTTGGGAATTCACACCCGATGATAACGAAGACAACCGGAATGGATTCCAACCGTTGGCAGTAGTCGGTATTCCCGGTAGTTGGAACGAACAGCTGGCCGAATTGGACTTGATGAATCACGTCGGCAAAATATGGTTTCAGAAACGTTTTTTCATCCCCTGTACACTGGCCAATTCTCGCCTCCAACTTCGTTTCGGTTCCGTCGATTTCCATGCGCGGGTGTGGTTGAACGGTAAACCTGTCGGCGAACATAGCAGCGGATTTTTACCCTTTGAATTTGATATTTGCGATCATATCCTTCCAGATCAAGAACAATTGTTAGTCGTTTGTGTGGATAACCGCCTCTCCCATGATACCATTCCTCAAGGAGTCACTGCCGAGGATTACCACTCTTTTCATCTGCAGCGCCATCAGACCTTCCCACCAACGGTATTCGATTTCTTCGCCTATGGCGGCATCCATCGCCCGGTAAAACTGACCGCGCTGCATCAAATCCACATCCAATCCATCAACCTCGAGAGCCGAATCAAAGGCGCGGATGGGCACATTCGTTTCCAAGGCGACGTGAGCCACGATGAAGGCGGTATAACCATAAAAGCATCGCTTTGGGATGGCCACGTAGCCAAGACAATCATCGAACAAAAAGTTGCTGGGAGCAAATTTCAAGGCGAGATTCAGGTAAAACAGGCACGTTTTTGGAGCGATAAAGATCCTCATCTCTATCAGTTGCACTTTCAATTATTCGATCACGCAATCCTCGTTGACGAGTATCATCTACCCGTCGGCATCCGCGAGGTTAAAGTCGACGATAAAAACCTCTTACTCAACAACCAGCCGATTTTCCTCCGCGGCTTTGGCAAACACGAAGACTTTGCTGTCTTGGGTAAGGGATTTTCGCCGGCGCTCATCGCCAAGGATTTCCAATTATTAAAGTGGATCGGTGCCAATTCTTTCCGTACGTCTCATTATCCTTATGCTGAGGAGGTGTTACAACTGGCGGATCAGATGGGATTTTTAGTGATCGCCGAAGTTCCGGCGGTGAGTTTGAATTTCCGCTTTGCTACTGAGCAAACATTAGAAAACCACACATCCGTCATCAAAAAAATGATTGAGCGTGACCGCAACCATCCCAGCGTCATCGCATGGAGTCTTGGCAACGAACCAGGCATCTGGGGGGAGGAGGAAGCGCGTTCAGAAAAAGCCGACCGTTATTGGCAGCAGATTTTTGCTTTCGCCAGAAAATTAGATCCAGGCAGACCGCTTACTTTGCCGACCTTCCCCCGATGGAAGGATCAGGATCTGGTTTATCGCTATTGCGATTTCATTTCGATTAATCGCTACTGGGGTTGGTACGAAGTACCAGCGGAAATTGACAAAGCCGGTGCCATCCTCAAGAGCGAGTTGGAAAAATTATATGCCACCTATCACAAACCGATTCTGGTCAGTGAATTCGGCGCCGATGCCATCGAGGGGATGCATGCCACCTATCCGCAATTATTCACAGAGGAATACCAGACGGACCTCATAAAAAAGTACTTTGAGGTGATCGAATCCTTGCCCTACACTATCGGCGAACATATCTGGAATTTCGCCGATTTTCGCACTGCCCAGCATTTCCGGCGGGTGGTGCTCAATAAAAAGGGGGTTTTCAATCGTCAACGAGAACCCAAAGCAGCAGCATTTGCGATCAGAAATCATTGGAAGGCAAAATCATGACGGCATTCCTCGGCATTTCCACACTCGACTTTTTCGTCCTCGCCCTTTATTTTGTCCTCATCACTGCAGTGGGGGTGTGGACGCGCAAAAAAATAAAATCCTCCGCCGATTTTTTCATGGGCAACCGTCGTTTCGGCAAAATCATGATGATCGCGCAGGCATTTGGTGTCGGCACCCATACCGATCAGCCCGTTTCGGTGACCGGTGCTTCTTATACGACTGGATTGGCAGGGATCTGGTACCAATGGGTGTGGATGTTTTCCACACCGTTCTATTGGATCGTCGCACCTATCTATCGTCGATTGCGCTATGTGACCATGGCCGACTTTTTCGAGCAGCGCTACGGCAGTGCCTTGGCAGTGGTCTATAGTTTTTTAGGCGTCACCTTTTTCTGTATGGACATCGGCATCATGCTCAAGGGCACCGGTATCACCGTCGAAGGGTTGACGGGCGGGGCAATGCCCGAAAGCTATACGATTCTGGTGTGTACGCTGCTATTCGTCCTTTATGGACTGGCCGGCGGACTGATCGCCGCAGTGTTCACCGATTTGATTCAAGGATTTTTAATTCTTGTGCTCTCTTTTATGTTGATTCCTTTTGCAATCAGCAAAGCCGGCGGGTTGGAGGCCATCCATCGTGGGCTGCCTGAATACATGTTCAGTCTGGTGGCGCCGCATGAAGTAACGCTGTTTTTCATCGTCATGATCGTGATCAACGGATTGATCGGTATCGTCGTGCAGCCGCATCACATGGCCGTTGGCGGCGCCGGCAAGACGGAAATCGCCTGCCGCACCGGTTGGACCTACGGCAATTTCTTGAAAAGATTTGCCACGATGGGCTGGGCCTTCATCGGCGTCTTTGCGGCATTCCTCTATCCCGGCTTGGGTTTTCATGAACGGGAGTTAGCTTTCGGCATGGCGGCAAAAAATCTGCTGCCGGTTGGATTGATCGGCTTGATGATCGCCGCCCTGCTGGCAGCAGTCATGTCCACCTGCGATGCTTTTATGGTGCACGCATCGGCTCTGTTCACCCGAAATATCTACCTCAAATATATCAACCCCAACGCCTCCGATCGGGCGCTGTTGCGAATGGCGCGCTACTCTTCCTGCGTCATCGTCCTCGGCGGCCTGGGATTCGCTTACATCTTTCCCAGTGTGGTGCACGGCCTGATGGAGGTCTGGAAGGTGACTGCTTACCTTGGCGTCGCTTTTTGGGCTGGCGTCATCTGGAAAAAAGCCAACCGCTACGGCGCCCTGGCCAGCGCTTTGAGCATGGCTGCCATCGCCATATACACCAGCCACTTTCTCCGATGGCCACTGCAGAATCAGATCGCCCTCTACGTGCCCGTCGGAATCACCATGATGCTCGTGGTCAGCTATTTTACCAAATCAGAACCAGAGGAGCAGTTACATAAATTCTACACCTTGTTGGATACGCCCGTAGGAAAAGAACAACGACTCAAAGAACAAAACATCCCGATTTTGCTGGAAGGGCAATCACAAGGTCAATCGCCCAAAAAACTGAAAGAAAAATGGATGGAAAAAATCATCGGCAAAAGTGAGGTGGAAGATGGCCTCTTGCTGGTCGATCTGCTCTCGCTGCGGAAAAAATTTTCCTGGGACCGCTACCGCGTCGACATCATCGGTTTTCTGGCGGCCTCGGCCATCGTGTTGTTTCTGATCATGCTGGCCCGCTTTCTTGCCCGTTTGGGAGCGTGAGGAAGAAGATGAAGGAATTTATCATGCCCAACTTTCGAGATCGTCATGGAAAGATGTCCTTAAAAACAAATGTATAATTTATCATCAAAACCATGTTGGAGCGTATTTTCGACCGAACATCAACCTAACCATCGATCCTGGTAACTGTAACACATTTTATTAACAGGTAACCTATGAATGAACAAGGGATAACCCGCTGGAAAAAAATATCGCTGTTTTTCGCCTCGATAGCCCCGGGCATTTTCCTGGTCGGTTACAACATCGGCACCGGCAGCGTCACCACCGCCGCATCGACGGGCGCACAGTATGGCATGACTTACATCTGGCCGCTGCTGCTCTCCTGCGTTTTTACCTATATTTTGATTGTGGCGTTTGGGCGATTCACCATCGTCAGCGGCGATACCGCTCTTTCCAGTTACAAAAAGCATTTCGGCAAGGGCACGGCGGTCTTTGTGCTGTTGTCCGTCGTCCTCAGCGAGTGGGTGGCGTTTATGGGGGTGATGGGCGTTGTCTGTGAGGTCGTAAAGGAATGGTCGCGCCCCTTGACCCCCTCCGGCCAGGGAATCCCGATGATCGTCTCCAGCCTCATCTTCGGTGCTCTGATATATTATTTCTTCTGGACCGGCTCACAGCGGTTTTTCGAAAAAGTACTAACCACTTTTGTCGCCATCATGGGGCTGTGTTTCATCCTGACGATGTTCATGGTCATTCCCGAACCTATGCAGGTGATCAAAGGCCTGGTGCCGCAACTTCCCAAAGAAGCCAATGCCGCGCTGTTGATCGCCGGTATGGTGGGTACGACCATGGGTGGCGTGTTGTATCTGGTGCGTTCGATTCTCGTACAAGAAAAAGGCTGGACCATCGCCCACCTCAAAGAAGAAAAACGGGATGCCTTTATTTCTTCATTGCTGATGTTCTTGTTGACAGCGGCAGTCATGGCCTGTGCGGCTGGCACTTTGTATCCCTTGGGGTTGAAAGTGGATAGTGCCATCGATATGGTAAAACTACTGGAGCCCTTGGCCGGCAGGTTCGCCATCTCCATCTTCGTCGCTGGCATCGTCAGTGCCGGCCTATCATCGATGTTCCCACACTTGTTATTAGCACCGTGGTTTTTAGCCGAACTGACCGGCAAACCGAGGGACATGAAAAAATACTATAACCGTTTGATCGCCCTGTTCACCGTCAGCTTAGGACTGGTGGTGCCCGTTTTCGGCGGCCGGCCGGTGCTGGTGATGATCGTCTCCCAAGCTCTGGCAGCCATCGCCACGCCGCTTATCATCCTGCTCATGCTGTTGTTGCTGAATAAAAAAACACTCATGGGTTCGCAAAAGCCGGGAATGGGGATGAATATCACTTTGATTGTAATATTCTTGTTCACGGTTTTTATGGCCATCACGGCGATGTACGGCATCAGAGGTTTAGTCGGATAGCCTCGACCAAATACTATTCAGTACACTATGTATAACTTGTATATTTTTTTATTTGCTATGTGGGAGGATTTATGTTTGATGATGCTATTGTCTGTTGTTATCTCTATACCATAACCAAATACGGTTATCCGCCTCCAGCCGAGTCTACCTCATCCCATTTGCAAGAAATGAAACAACTTGGCTTTCGTTCGGTGGAGTTGGAAGGGGTGCGTAAGGATCATCTGATCGCTGTGTATGAACGTCGGCAGGAAATCGCAGAGACCCTCAGGACTTGTAGCTTACAATTGCCCATTTTTTGCGTGGTGTTGCCGGGTCTCTCATCGGCCGATAGCCACGTGAGAAAAGAAAATCTTTCGTTATTCGAAAAAGGATGTGAGATTGCACGCACCTTTGCGGCAATAGGCATTTCTGATAATGGGCCGATTCCGCCCTATGAGTTTCCCGATGATATTCCCGTGGTGCGACATTTTCACGAGGAGGTATTACGGGCGGTGCGATTTCCCCTAAAGTTGCACTGGCCAGATTACTGGCGCGAATTGGTCGCCGTTTATCGAGAAGCTTGCGATATCGCAGCGCACTACCAACTTTCTTTCCATCTCCACCCCTGCTTGGGATCGATGACGGCCAACTGCGATGGCTTTTTATATCTCTTCGATGCCGTTGCACGGCCCAACCTGCGCTTTAATTTTGATACCGCTAACCAATTTGCTTTGAAAGACAACCTGGCCTTGTCCCTACGCCGCCTGGCCGGCCTGATCGATTATATCCACCTCTCCGACAACCGCGGCCATCGGATCGAGCACCTGCCGCCAGAGACCGGCGCCATCCGCTGGGATATTTTTTTCGAAACGCTGCAGGTGATTGGCTATAAAGGATACATCGGCATCGATATCGGCGGTGAAGAATCGGGAGTGAAAAACCTCGATCAAGCTTATACCAACACTGCAACCTGGCTGCAAGACAAACTGAGGGCGATGCGATGATCATGTCCCCCTTTCGACGCATAGTAGATTTATTCAAAATTCCATTGATTGCGTGGCTGCTATGGCTGCTGGCGCCAGTAGTATGGCCGATGAGCATCGAGAAGAATGTTCGCGATTACGGCGCCCGTGGCGACGGCGAAACGCTCGACACCGCTGCTATTCAGGCTGCTATCGATGACTGCGCAGAGTCTGGCGGAACGGTGCTGTTGCCGCCGGGCCGCTATCTGAGCGGCACGATTTTTCTCAAGAGCCGGCTGACGCTGCATATCATGGCGGGCGCCCTCCTGTTGGGGAGCACCAACATCAGCGATTATCCACCCATCACCCCGCAGATGAATTTTTATGGAAAGGAATTCTGTCAGCATAGCCTGATCTATGGAGAAAATCTGCACGATATCGCCATCATCGGCAGAGGCATCATCGATGGCCAGGGCGGCGCTTTTGCGGTGACCACCAAAAAACGCCCCGACCGCTATATGAATCGGCCCTATGTGCTCTGGCTGGTGCAATGTTCCAACGTGCTGATCGAAGGCGTGTCGATGCGCAATTCCGCCCGCTGGATGCAGCACTACCTCCGTTGTGAGGATTTGACCATCCGCGGCCTTTATGTGGACAATCACTGCAATCAGAACAACGACATGATCGATATCGACGGCTGCCGCAACGTGGTCGTTTCCGATTGTATGGGCGACAGCGATGACGACGCCATAACCCTGAAGAGCACATTCGACCGTCCTTGCGAGAATATCGTCATCAGTAATTGTGTCATCAGCAGTCACTGCAATGCCATTAAGATGGGCACCGAGTCGCACGGTGGATTCAAGAACATTACCATCAGCAATTGCGTCATCAAGCCATCGCGGCGGCGCCAGACGATCTTCGGCCATGAAAGCGGCCTCGGCGGCATCGTCCTCACCATCGTCGACGGCGGCATCCTGGACGGCGTGCTGATCGACAATGTTCGCATCGACGGCCCGCGCGTGCCGTTGTTCATCCGCCTCGGCGATCGGGGAAGGGTGTTCGCTGCGGATTTGCCGCGACCGGAGATCGGCACCCTGCGCAACGTTCATATCAGCAACCTCATCGCCACCGCCGCTGATACCTGCGGTTGTTCCATCACCGGCCTGCCCGGCCATCCGTTGGAAAATATTTCTCTAAGTTCCGTGCGCATCACTTTCGCTGGAGGAGGAGTGGCGGCCGACGCCGAGATCACCGTTCCGGAAAAGCCCGACAGCTATCCCGAAAGCACGCTGTTCGGCAAGCTGCCAGCATTCGGAATGTATCTTCGCCATATAAACAATGTTTCGCTGAATGATGTGGTGTTAACCACGCTAATCCCTGATCACCGTCCAGCGCTGGTCGCCGACGATGTACACGGCCTTCATCTATCCGGGTTTAGGGCTCAAGGAAGTCTTTTACAGACGGCTTGGCTGGCGCTGCACAACACCCGCGAGGCGTTCATCACCGGCGCGGTGCCGCTTCATCCCATCCGTCGATTTCTGTCGGTCACAGGAGACGAATCCACAGGAATCGTGCTGGCTTCAAACGATCACAGTCGCGCGAAGAAATATTATACCACCAAGGCTGGTGCTAAAAAATCATCGGTCAAGGTGTATTAGAGACAAAAGGAAAGTCGATGATTTGCATAAATCATTTCCTCTGTAGCGCTGTGGTGGAGTCATTACGCTAAAGTGATTGTGCATAAACATTCAAATCCGTGTCATGAGGTTGCAAGTAATTTTCTACAGGATATTTTGTTCTTATACATTCACTAAAAAATAGGCGAATATAAAGTACAGCTATCACGAATTTTATACAAGGTGGAGGTAGATAGCCTAAAGTTACATGAATAGTGCAAAGTTATTTAAAAAGATGATAGCAAATTATTCCTTATTCACCATTTTTGTTGAATTATCTATTTTAAGCGGAAACATACGATGAGACATTTTTACATAGGGTGCGGTTATATCGTCTTTGTGCTCATGGCGGTGAAGGTATCCTCCAGCAACAAGCTGCCGTCATCGGTAAAGCCACCATCGGTTCTGAATCTTGTGCCCCAACCCCGGCAGGTTCTCATAAAAGAGGGCGCGTTCGTTTGCGACAGAACGATTTCGATCCGCCTGTTGGATCCGCAACATCGCATTGCTGCCGAACAGTTGCAAGCCGAACTGCGGCAGCAACTCGACCTCGAGGTCGCCATCACCACCAAAGACGCTGCTGATGCCATCTATCTTGGCATCCCCAATAAGGACAAAGGCCTGAATACCATGCTGCGTCGCGCTGGGGTGCAATATGATCGCTCACTTGGCAACGAAGGGTACCTGCTGGTCATAACCCCGCACCAGATATTGATAGCCGCCCCGGCGCCGGCCGGCGTTTTCTATGGTGCGCAGACGTTGAAACAAATTCTGCGCAACCACATGGACCCTCAAGGTCGCATCCCCTGTATGGTCATCCGCGATTATCCCTCACTGGCAGTACGCGGCGTACTCGACGACATCAGCCGCGGCCCGCTGCCGACGATGGAGTTCTTCAAAGCGTGCATCCGCCGGTTCTCCGAACTCAAGCTCAATACCCTGACCTACTACACCGAGCACGTCGTGAAAACACCAAACCATCCCGAGTTTGCGCCACCACAGTCGTTGACCCCCGAAGAGATCGCCGAATTGAGCCGCTACGCCAAACAGCATTATGTCGATCTGGTCGGCTGCTTCCAGTCGTTCGGACATTTTGAAAATATCTTGCAGCATCCCCGCTACGAACTACTGGGCGAGATGCATTCGTTGCTGTCGCCGGCCTATAACGAAAGTTATCGTCTGCTCAGCGACATCTATCGCGACCTGACGCCGGTCTATCCTTCGCACCATTTCTGCGTGTTGTGCGATGAAGTGTGGGCGTTAGGCAAAGGTGCCAGCGCGGCTATGGTGCGTGAACGGGGCTTTGCCAGGGTCTATGCTGATCACGTCCATTGGATTCGCGACGAGCTGGCAAAATACGACAAACGCATCTGGGTTGCCGCCGATGTGGCGCTGGAACATCGTGATATCTTGCGCCAGTTAAAAAAAGATATCGTACTGCTACCCTGGAACTATGGGCCGCACCCCTCCTTCGAGGACATCATCCTACCGATCAAAGAGCATGGGTTTGATTTCATCGTCACCACCGGGGTGTCGTGCTCCCGCAAACTGTTCCCCGATTTCAGCACCACCCGTGAGAATATCAGGAATTTCGTTCGCGACGGCATCCGTCACGGCGCCATGGGTATGCTCAATACCAATTGGGACGATTTCGGCAGCAATTTCTTTTCCAACAACTGGTACGGTATCGCCTACGGAGCCGATCAAGGCTGGAATTCGGAAAATGAAGCTACGGCACGTTTCGACGAGCGTTTTGCCGCCGCTTTTTATGGGGATGACTCGGGTCTCATCTCGCAGGCCATGCTCACCTTGAGTTCGCTGATAGAACTGGCGCCGCTGCAACATCTGGAAAATACCCTATTTTGGCAAAAGCTCATTCCCGAATACGGTGTTCGTTCGCAGTTATCGATGGCGCACTGGCAGGAGGCCAAAGAAAGAGCGCAAACGGCAAAAGGTCTTCTACGACAAGCCCGGGTGCAGCAATATGCCGAGGATGTGGAGTATGTTCGGTATGCTTGCGATCAGGTGGTGTACATGGCCGATTTTCGCATCTCATTGCTGGCTGCCGCGCAGGCCTATCGCCAGGCCTGTCTGTCTCTTGCCGATTCGGCCGTGGTCATCACCTGCTTGAGGCAGGCGATGACCACGATCGCGGAATTACATGACCGCTGGCAGCAACTTGCGAGCGGATATCAACGCCTGTGGTTAGGCGAAAATCGTCCGCATGCGTTAGCCATTGTCCTGGATAAATTCGATCGCTGCCAAGCCGATCTGACCGATCTCGTTCGACGGTTACAGGCGGCGGAGGGAGAATGGCACCGTCATCGATATTTACCGCCGCCGCTCCAGGTACGACTGGGCATCACGGAATTGACGGAAAAATTCTTCCACACCTGGCTGCTCTGCGGCAGTTTCCCCAATTCGAAAAAAGATACCGATCTGCCATCGCATGTGCCAGGTAATTGCATCGGTTTCGATACCGATTATGTGGACGAAGCCAATGTGTTCCCCAAAACCGGCGATGCGGTGCAACGCCCTGATGGCTCGACTGTTTACTGGAAACAGCATACCACGCCGTTGGGGGCGTTGGTGGATTTGCTGGGCTTGTTCGATCAAGACACGCGGGTGGTCGCGTATGCCTTTTGCACCATCGAATCGCCCGAGGATACCAGGGTCACCGCGGCCCTGGGCAGCAACGACGGCATCAAAGTCTTCCTCAACGGCCAACAGCTCTTCGAAGATCATCGCCTGCGTTTGGTAAAGATAGACGAAGATAAAGTCGAATTGCCTTTGCGGCAAGGCATCAACCGTTTGCTTCTAAAGATCGATCAGGGTCGCGGCCAATGGGGCTTTTGTTTCCGTATTCTCGAGCGAAATTTTAGTAATCGCGATTTTCACTATCGATTGCAATGAGGCTGTAGAGGATATCAGGCTAATGGGCATATTCCTATGAGTGAGGAAGAACATTCAAAGCATGCTACGCCGAGGAACACCCTAATCTCTACTATAGCATCTTTCGCTGTTTGTGAGAATTTTCCAAAGTATACCATGGCGAGAAGCACCTATTCTCTAGTACAGCATCCTCTGCCGCATGTGAAAACAATCAAAAGTATGTCATGTCGAGGAGCGCCAGCTCTGAGACATCTTAACTTGTCATAATCGCAATTAATTGATAATATTGAATATATAAAATTTCTAAGTAATCAAAATAATGTCGACCTTTCCATATATATCACGACAGTTTATGAGGAGAACCCGATGAAAAATCCCCTCTGTAAATATCTGACCTGTTTCCTTCTTTTATTCCATGCGATAATTTGGGCGCAGGATAGCGCCGATTTATCACAACAAATCCTTCAAGCCATTCGCGAGGGCGCCGATTACGCCTGTAACGTGTTGTTGGACAAGAACGGCAAGTCGCGCTGTGATTATAACCTCCTCGAAGGCAGGTGGTACGATTATGAACCGGCCTGGCATACGGGACAGATCATCTACGGTTTGCTGGAGGCTTATGAGGTCACCCAAAATAAAAAATACCTTGCCGCGGCCAAGAAAGCGGGGAACTGGTGGATTTCGCTGGAGATCAAAGATCATCCCCAGCTGCGGGGCATGGTGCGCGCCATTCACGGCGACGGCATCGACTATATCGTCTTTGCCACTGTCAGCGATGGCACCGCCGGATTGTTTAAACTCTATCGCGTCACCGGCCAGAGGAAATACGCCGAGGTGCCCACCCGCGCCGGTGAATGGATGCTGCAACACATGTATGTGCGCGAGCACGGTGTCTTTTACGATTCCGTCGAGCCCACGACCGGCCAAGTCATGAAGGAAAACAGTCCCTTTTGGCGCGATAAAAAGCATCAGGTCTTGTACGACGTGGCGCGACCCAACAATGAGGGGTCGTTGTTCAAAGATATGTATCAATTCACCGGCGACGAGAAATACAAGACCGTCTTTCTCGAGTTGTGCGAAAGTTTGCTGGAAAAACAGGGGGAAGAAGGGCTGTGGATGGACTTTATGCCCAACCGCAAAGAGACCGGTACAATCCATCCGCGATTCAACTTGTGGTACGCCGAATCGCTTTTGGAGGGGTATGACCTGACCGGCGACCGTCGCTACTTGGAGGCCGCCAAAAAGACGGCGCAATATTTTACCAAATTACAAAAGGCTGATGGCACGATTTATTATAGCAACACCATAGACGGCAAAACCAATCAAAATTCTCCATGCGGTTCTGCGGTTTCATTCGCCGGCATCCTCTGGTTGCGCTTGATGGAATACGGTGTAGGGGAAGAGTTCCAGAGCCATGTCCAGCGTTCGCTGCAGTGGGTGTTGCGTCATCGTTTCGCCACCACTCATACGGATAAAAACCTGGCCGGTGCTTTTTTCGAACTGCGGACGCGCACACAAGACGATAAACTGTTGCTCACCGTGCGCGACATCGCCACATCGTTCGGGTTGCGATTTTTGTGTAGTTATTACAAATACCTTTCTAAGGAGAAGTGAAACATGCAAACGAATAAATTAGATCGTCGGCATTTTTTCAAAACCATGGCTGGCGGAATTGGAGCGTTGACCGCCGCGGCGGTCGTCTCGCCCGGCCACAGCATCGCTGAACAGACCTTGAAAACCGCGGGTCAAAAATTCGATGATCTCAAAATCACCGACATCCGCATATACAAGTTGAAATTTCCCGGGGTCACCCCGCGTCGCTGGAACTCGATCATCGTCAGCGGTGGTGGCGCGCCGGAGATGAAGATTCTGGAGGTGCACACCAATTACGGCATCATCGGCTATAGCCTACCCAAAGGTCCTAATAGCATCATCCTTTCCGACCTATTGCCGCGCATCAAGGGCGAAAATCCCTTTTACATCGAGCGCATCTGGGATCGCATGTATCATCACAACCGCAAGCCGGTGGCCAAGGGTGAATACATCATGGCCATGGGTTCGGTGGATATCGCGTTATGGGATATCATCGGTAAGGTGTTAAATTTGCCGGTGTATAAAGTTTTGGGTGCTTATAACGAAAAGCTCAGAGTCTATGCTGCCGGCGGTTATTATCAAGAGGGTAAGGGATTGTCCGAATTGGTGGCGGAGATGGAAGGCTATGTGAAGGAGGGGTTTCGCGCAGTAAAGATGAAGGTCGGCGGTGCCTCGTTCGCCGAGGATGTGGCGCGTGTGGCTGCGGTACGCCAGGCCCTCGGCGACGACATCGATATCCTCATCGACGCCAACAACAAATGGCGTGCGTACGAAGCCATCCGCTTTGGCCGCGCCGTGGAAAAGTACCAGCCCTTCTGGTTCGAGGAACCGGTGGAACCGGACGATTTTGCCGGCTGCGCCGAGGTGCGCCAGGCTTTGGATATTCCCATCGTCGCCGGTGAAAACGAATTCACCCGCTGGGGCTGCCGTGAGTTATTGGTCAACGGTTCGTGCGATATCCTCAATCCCGACACCGTCAAGGCTGGCGGTATCACCGAATATCGCAAAATTGCCGCGTTGGCTTCGGCGTTTCATGTTCCCGTCGCTCCTCATGGCGAGCCGCAGATGGCTATCCATCTTCTGGCGTCCACACCCAATACGCTGATCATGGAGACTTATCCGGGAACCAAGAGCCAGTATAACCCCATCTTGCCCCTCTATCCAGTCAAGGACGGCTATATCACCGTGCCGGAAAAACCCGGACTGGGTCTGGAGTTCGATCCGGCGGATATCAAAAAATATCGAGTGGATTAAGACATTGTGAATTGTCGTCCAAAGATTCATCTATTTCACCGATTGAGCGGGGCATCTCGATTAGATTGGCAAATTAGCAAAAAGAGTTTGCGATGAAGAAATATTCGCTACCTAATCTGCTCTTGGGGAATTTGATTTTGTTTAGTTTTGCGTTGCAGGCGAAAACGCTCTATATTTCGCCATCCGGCAGCGATGATCGTACCGGCGACTCTCCCGAACAGGCGCTGGCAACGCTTGCAGCAGCATTGCCAAAGGCAGAACCTGGAGATGAAATTTTGCTGTTAGCGGGCACCTATTACGGCACGCAAAGAATTTGGAACTGCCACGGTGCCCCAGACCGACCGATCACCATCCGGAGTGCGGCAGACAATTGCAATTATTTTGCCGTCATCGATGCCGCTGCCCAACCGGCACTAAATAGTTATCGATATGGGTTATGGTTCGACGACGCTTCGTGGATCGAAATCATCAACCTCAAATTTCGTAATTGTTGGACCGACATCGTATACATCGAACGCAGCAGCTATCTTTCTTTTATCGGGTGCTATTTTTATGGCGGCAGGAAGGTCATCTATCCCAAAGGCAATACCTGCCATCATTTTCTGGTCGCAAATTGCTATTGGGAACAAGACGAACGGGTCTATACCACCTTTGATTGGGATGAAATGCACCATGGTTCGCTGGCTTATTACAATGGGGGATTATTTGCCGCGCAGGGTATCGGAGGTGGTTTTATCATCAGAAACAATACAATCAAAAACGTTTTCAACGGCATACGTTTTACCGGCGATAAGAACAACCGTCGTCTGAACGCCAACGGTGAAATATATGGCAATGTTATCATCAACACCCGCGATAATGCCTTCGAGCCGGAAGACGTTTGTAGTAACCTTCATTTCTATCATAATCGTCTGATCAACAGTCATGCCTTCATCTCCATTGATATGGTGCGCGGCGGCCCCATTTACTTTTACGGAAATGTCGGCTGGCAAACGGAATATCGTGGCCACGAATGGACGATCTTCAAGTTTCGTGGCTATGAGTCGGATAAACCACCGGCTCCGCTGGATGAACCACTCTATGTATTCAATAATAGCTGGTATGTGCCGTTAAAAGCTTTTGGTGGCAGCAGCAGCCAATATCGCAACCATCATTTGCGTCATTTCAATAATGCCTATTTTTTCAGTAACCAAGCCCACTTAGGGCTGGCCCATTGGGGTGAAGATTATCTATTGGATTTTGATTGCAGCAATACCCCTTTTCCTTTTTCGGTCCTTCAGAATGGTCAGGAGGCGCACGGACTTTTTGCTGATCCCATGTTTCGCGCAAAAGAAGACGGCGATTTTGCACTCGATCCTCATAGTCCCTGCGTAGATGCAGGAACCATCGTCTCTCTGCCCCAGTTGCAATGGATGCAAACCTTCGATGGCCTTGCTCCTGATATCGGCGCCTATGAAGGCTCTGAACTGATCCAAGGGCCACCGTTCCGTTACCAACAACCCCCTGGCGGCTGTTATTATACGGAAATGCCCCGCATTGTCCGCCACAAAATCAAGGATAATATCCTCTATCTCTATTTTTCCGAAGAAATTCTCCCCGAGAGCATAAGCCCTCAAGCGATTCATCTCTATCAGAATGGCTGTCTCGTGCCGGTTCAATTCATCGCATTCCCCCACAACCACTATGAAGTGCAAATCGCTACTACCGTTAAAATTGATGCCGATCAGCTGTTTTTGCGCATGGACCCTTTACCGCTGGGCAAAAATGGACAAACCGCCACCCATTGGGCTTCGACGATCGCCATACTGCCCCAGAGTCCTACCTTGCTGGTTTCGTATAGTTCAGAAAAACGAGCCATTAGTCCACCATTTTGTGTCTATCCCAATCCTTGCAACTCTCGTGCTACTATCCTATTCGATCCATCATTGCTCTCTTGTTCGGAAAATGAAATCGCTATTCCTTTATCCATTCATGCGGTCCATGGTGGAATGATTGCGACCCTACTTCCCCAGAAGAGTGGTGAGAAATGGCAATATCTTATCGATGTCGATAGGCTGAGTAGCGGAACCTATATCGCGTTGATCCGTTATGAACATAAAATCCTTCGCAGCAAATTTGTTGTTCTAAAATAGCTGCTTTTCTGATTTATTCATCCAAGAATCATGAGAATGAAGGTTACTCATCGGGCAGAGGGTATGCTACAAAAAAATATTTTGCGAATAGTCTTATTATTATTGCTGTTGGTATTACATCCGATCGTTCTCTTGAGCGAAGAGCCACTGGCTATTGCCGGCAAAGTGGCTGATAAACTGATCCGCGAAAGCCGTTTCAGCTTTGATTCGGTGCCGCAAACCGATGTGCTCGGCTTGCAGATCATCGATTTCAAAATGGTCTTTGGAGAGATGGCCGGCGGCAGCGCCTATGCGCAATCCTATGTGCAAAGCAATGTCGATACCTCCTTCTATTTGGGCTTTTCCAGCCCCAACGCCGTAAAAATTTGGCTCAACGATAGCCTCATCTTTTACCAGCAACAAAGACGCTTCGTACCTCCCAAAGAAATCGCCTACAATCGGTTTGTTTTTCAGGATACCATTCGTTGCCGAATACAGAGGGGCGATCATCGGCTGCTGATAAAATCGACAGCGGATAGGGGGCCATGGATTGTTTTTCTCCGCGCCATCACGCCAGCCGGCGACGAGAACAAGACCGTCCATTTCTCACTGCAGCCCATTGCCCCTGACGTCAAGTCTTGCAAATGGCTTTGCATCGGGCCTTTTCCGGTCGAAGACGCTGAGGCGATTTTGCCACCGGAGTTGGAGAATAAACCCTATTATTTTGATCGTCAGAGGTTTTATGCTTGGACGACGCCGCGCCAGAATTGGCTTTTGAAATGTCATATCGACGCCGGCAATAGTTACCAAAAGGAATCCTATCTGGAATGGCATTATGCCAACGGCGCCACCATGCTGGCGCTGTTATCGCTGGCCGAAACCAGCGGCGAAAAGAAATATTTTGATTTTGTGAAAAAATATTGCGATTTTATCATCGACCATATACCCTATTTCGAGTGGCAATATCGGGTGCTGCACGCCTATCGCGGCGGCTATCATCGCCTGTTTCGGCGGACGATGCTGGATGATACCAGCGCGCCGGCACTGCCTTTTGTTGAAGTATTCGCCGCCACCAAGGAAGAGCGCTATCGTCAAGTATTCAAACCGATCGCAGATTATATCCTCAACGAGCAAATGCGCCTGCCGGACGGCACGTTTTGTCGCCCCGAACCGGAAGCGTACACCGTTTGGGCCGACGACCTGTTCATGAGCGTGCCGTTCCTGCTGCGCATGGGGTCATTCAGTGGCGAAAGCAAATATTTCGACGAAGCGGCGCAGCAGATTTTGCGCTTCTATGCACTATTGTTCAATGAAGACAAAAAGTTATTTCACCATGGCTGGTTCAGCAGCACCCGGCAGCCCACGCCGGTTTTTTGGGGACGCGCCAACGGTTGGGTACTCTGGGCTATGGCCGAAGCCCTACTGCGGTTGCCAAAAAATCATCCACTGTATCAGGCGATACGCGAACGATTCCGCCTGCATGTGGAGGGATTGGTGACCATACAGGATGGCAGCGGCATGTGGCACCAGGTGCTGGATCAACCGCAATCGTACGAGGAGACTTCTTGCACCGCGATGTTCGTCCTGGCCCTCGCCCGTGGCGTGCGCAACGGCTGGATCGAGCCAAAGTACCACGCCTATGCCGTGCGCGGTTGGGAGGCCTTGCGCCGAGGCATCGATAACGATGGTACGGTTCACGGCATTTGTGGCGGAACCGAATTGGGAACTACCTTGGACTTTTATTTTGAGCGGCCGACGTTCGCTCATGACCCCAGAGGACTCGGCGCGGTGATCATCGCCGGCGTGGAAATATCGCAATTGCTTAAGATGCGAGGTTGGTGAAATAGTGAAAGTACGTTGTTTAATCTTTGAATGTGTGAAAACCTCTAAAAAGTGTCATGTCGAGGAACGCCAGCGACGAGACATCTTGAATTGTTATCGTCGTAATTATCTGATAATATTATTTTTATTAATTTTTTCGCTTTTTCAACATCCTCATCAAGAGGACAGAAAATAATGTTCAGATTTTGGCAATGGTTATTGTATTTTTGCCTGTTTACACAAGCAACCGCCATGGAAAAATCGCTGCAAATCATAGAGGCCCTCTCTTATCGGGATGGCATGCCGATTCGCCTCGAAATCGTCGACGGCAAGATCAGTAAAATAAGCAGGGTGGAGGCGTTACCTGCAGCGGATAAATCCCCCGTTTACATCGCACCCGGTTGGATCGATAATCAGATCAACGGTTTTATCGGCGTCGATTTCTCGGCGGAAGGACTGACCGCTGATGATGTACGAAAGGCGACGCAGGCGCTGTGGGCATTTGGTGTCACCACCTATCTGCCGACGGTGATCACCGGCCCGTTGCGGAGGATGAAGCGAAATCTGGCTGTATTGGCGCAATCGCTGCAGGATTCTTTGGTCGCCGCGTCGGTGCCGGGCTTTCATCTCGAAGGACCTTTCATATCCTCCGAAGATGGCTATCGCGGCGCGCATACCAGGGAGTGGGTGCTGCAGCCCGATCGCCGCGCTTTGGCGGAGCTTTTCCGCGCCGCCGAAAATAAAATCCTGCAAATCACCCTGGCGCCGGAGCTGGAGGGGGCGCTGGATGTGATCGATGATTGTGTGGCGCGCGGCATCGTCGTCGGCTTGGGGCACCACAACGCCACCGCGGCACAGATCAAAGCGGCGGTCGCTCACGGCGCCCGCATCGCCGTGCACTTGGGTAACGGTTGCGCCAACCTGATCCACCGCCATGAGAATCCGCTCTGGCCGCAACTGGCCGAAGATCGCCTCTGTGCCAGCATTATTGCCGACGGGTTTCATCTGCCGCCGGCGACGGTCAAAACGTTCTTCCGCGCCAAAGGGGTCGATCGGTTGTTGCTGACGTCGGATGTCACCAAATGGGCGGGCATGCCGCCGGGCGAGTATCTCTGGAACGACATGAAAATCACCTTGACCGCCGAAGGCATGATCCGATTGAGCGAACAGAACGTCCTGGCCGGCGCGGCCCTGCCCCTCAGCAAAGGCATCTTTAATTTGCTCGAATTCACCGACTGTTCCCTGTCTGATGCGATCCAAACGGTCACCGTCAATCCCGCTCGCCTATATGGACTCGACGATCGTGGCGAGCTGGCCGTCGGCAAACGCGCCGATTTGGTGTTGTTTTCGCTGGGTGAAAATGATCTGATCATTCATCGGACTATCGTAGCGGGAAAAGAGGTATATGTAAGAGATCGAGAAAAGCAGGATTAAAAATTGCGAATTATTAAGGCAAAAGAGACCTTTTTGGGATCTTTTTTTGTGTCCCGTAGATTATTTTTTCGGTTCTCATTTTTGTGTCCACCATTCCATTCATTTTTTTAGACGTGTTTTGAAATGAAAAAAACATTATCGTGCCTGATCATTTTTACGGCGCTCGTTCTGGCGCATAATAACACGGTGGCCCAGATCGGCCGCATTTGGCCGAGCGAGAAACGAACCTGGATCGACGCAGAATTCGGTTGCGAGATCACCCAATGGACCAACCATCCCTCGGGCAGTTGGCCGCTTTATTTCAATATCGCAACCTTTATCGATGAGAATCACGCCATCATCGTATCCGAACGCACCGGCAGCGCCAATTTGTTCCGACTCGACCTCCGCAGCGGAGAATTGCTGCAGATGACTGATGAGCAGGCTCTTTCCGGCCAGGTATGGCACTGGCCGCACTTGCACACACTCTGGTACCTCAGCGATTCGGTGCATCTGGTATCGCTGGATACACGGACGCTTAAGCGTCGCGACGAAATCGTTCTCGATCGTTATCCGCGTTCGTTCACCGTGACCTGCGACGGCAGGTATGCAGTCTATGCCTGTGATGTCGAGGCGAACTCGCGAAACGACCACCGGCGGTTTCAGTCAGGACCTTTCGTTATTTTCAGCGTGGAGCTCGCGACCAAAAAAGTCCAACAGATTTCTCCAGAATATGGCTTTGTCATCGGTCACTTGCAGGCGAACCCCGTCGATCCCAGGCGCATCCTTTACTGTTGGCAACATCTTTATCGGCGGGGAGAGCAACCCGGCATCTTGGGCGAGACCCCACAACGAATCTGGTGGATCGATGTAGAAGGATTGGATGGTGGTGCCGTCGGGCCGCAAGAGTTCGGACTCCATCGCACCCACGAATTCTGGTACACCGATGGCTCGCGGATCGGCTATTCGGCTCGCTACAAGTTCGGCCCCAAGGCGGGAGAGGAATTTCTCGGCAGCTGCAAAGCGGACGGCAGCGATAATTTTATGATTTCCGCGCCGGTGTCGTTCGCCCATTCGCGACTGTTCAAGGATCAAATCCATTGGGTGGTAGACCTCTACGATGGCAATGTATTAACGTTGTTGACCATCGAAAATCGTAGCATTTCAACAATAAAACCGCTTTTCCGTCACGATTCCAGTTGGCAGAGCCAAGCTTCCCATCCCCATCCGCAGTTCAGTCCCAGTGGTGATATGATCATATTTGGCACCGATAAAACCGGCCAGGCGAATGTCTATACTGTAAAAATAAACTTGAATGAAATATAAACTCATAAAAAGCCACAATGATTTTTTCTAATTTGAGGGAATAGATCATGCGTTTCTATGCAATCGGTTCGCAGCAGAGTCGGCTGACGCCGGCGGATTTGCAGCACGGACTATACACCGCGTTGGATAAGATAGGGCTGAAGAGGAAGGTGCTCGTCCTACCGCCCGATTTCACCCGTTTTCACAGCCACGCCGGTGCGTTGACGCAGTATGTCTATGAATACTACCGTGGCGCTTTGACCGACATTTTGCCGGCAGTGGGCACCCACAAGCCCATGACCGCAGCCGAGATCGAAGAAATGTTCCCCGGCGTGCCGACGGATTTGTTTCGCGTCCACGATTGGCGCCACGGCTATACCACGTTGGGTACGGTGCCGGCCGAATTCATTCACGGCATTTCCGAGGGTCGGGTGAAATACGACTGGCCGGTGCAGGTTTCCAAGCTGTTGGCGCAAGGCGGGCACGATCTCATCCTCTCCATCGGCCAGGTGGTGCCGCACGAGGTCTCGGGCATGGCCAATTACAACAAGAACATCTTTGTCGGCACCGGCGGCGCCGAGGGTATCAACAAGAGCCATTTTTTAGGCGCTGCCTATGGCATGGAGCGTATCATGGGTCGAATGGATAATCCCGTGCGGCAGATGTTGAATTACGCCAGCGAGCATTTTGCTGCCCATCTGCCCATCGTCTATGTGCTCACGGTGGTCGGCAAGGATGCACAGGGACAGTTGGCCGTGCGTGGACTGTTCATCGGCGATGATCTCGATTGCTTCAGGCAGGCCTGCGAGTTGGCGTTACAGGTCAATTTCGAGCTGTTGCCCCAGCCTTTGCATAAAGTAGTGGTCTTTCTCGATCCGGCTGAATACAAGAGCACCTGGCTGGGTAACAAGAGCATCTATCGCACCCGCATGGCCATCGCCGATGGTGGCGAGCTCGTCGTGCTGGCGCCGGGACTGAAAGAGTTTGGTGAGGACGCGCAGATGGATGCGCTGATACGCAAATACGGCTATGCCGGCACCGAGCGGATTCTGCGAGCGGTGGAAGAAAATGTCGACCTCCAACAGAACTTGGGCGCCGCCGCGCACCTGATCCACGGCTCCACCGAAGGCAGGTTTTCCGTCACCTATTGTCCCGGCCACCTGACGAAGGAGGAAATAGAAGGCGTGGGATTTCGTTATGCAGATTTGAATTCCATGTTGAAGCGATACCCCATCGCCGAGCTGCGGGACGGATTCAACACCCTGCCTGACGGCGAAGAGATATTTTATATTTCCAATCCAGCGTTGGGGCTGTGGGCAGATAGGGAGAGGTTTAGATAGAGAAAATTGCTGTATATATAATTTTGAAAGATTTTCGAACAAAAGTAAAAAAATACTGTTGCGTGAAGGAAAAAAATAGATATTATCAAGAGATAGCAGAAAGTGTCTAATTATTGTTGGCTAAAAATATTGGTCAGAGTAACATGCAGTATTTTTTGTAGTTAAAATTTGATTAAAAAAATTCCTGACAAGTGATAATTAATCTCGTCGCATCGCTCTGCGGTGCGACGCATCAATCAAATGCTCGGCGTCTTCATTGGCTCGCTTATCACAGCAAAAAATAACACCATGCCGTACGGCCGCAGAATCGGGGGGATTGATGGCGTTTCCAACCTCATCGCTTAACTTTGGGATACGGTGCATTACATTAGTCATTCTCCGTTTTCCATTTATTGCCATTGCTACTTTTCAGTTCAGCCTGCAACAAGCCGCAAAATTACAATTTAACGTCTATAATCTCCTCTGGCGAAAAATGGCAACGCTCATCGATGGCAGAATGGATGCCGGTGTTCATCGCATGGCTTGGCATGCTGCGGATGTGGCCAGCGGGGTATATGTTTCTCGGTTGGTTGTGGATGAGAAGTTGACATTTACTAAAAATCTGGTTTTGATAAAGTGAAGTATATCCACCCGTTCATCCCAATCTCTTTCCTGTTCCCGAAACAACAGTAAGTAAAAATAAAATGTCGGACATCCTATGAGTCCGACATTTTATTATCAGCTTTCGGGAAGGTAATTGCTAGCAAGTGAAGGGTCCCATGGATCGTCTGGCTAAAACCCCTTCATCGCGGTGCTCAAGACCAAGAGGATCATCCCAACGGCCAATATCCAAAAGGAATAACAAGATACAATCCCCAGCGGCACCAAATGAGCGACGATGCCGATGAGCCCCAGGAGTACAGCGATGAGCCAGGTGAGTTTCTTAGGCGCTGATAATTTCATGACTCCCTCCATTATTTGAGTTAGAAGCACAGAACGTCGAACTCGACGTTTATGTGATTTTTTCAACTCTGCGTTTCAAGCCGCCACGACTTGTGGACATCGACACACGAGCTTGTTATTTTTTGGTTATTCTGAAAGCCATTTAAATCTTTTGTCATTATAACAAAAAATGTAATGCTATGCAAGAAAAAAAGACCGAACCCTCTGTTCCATCTCCTTTTTTCGATTTGAATCTACTTAGTCGTCACTGAAAAATATTTTAATATCTTGTAATTATTAGCTTTGAAAATAGAAAATATCTTCATAAATTACCAGAAAAATATGAGAAA
>FWPV01006328.1_pt1 | contig 22753 bp, 23 predicted proteins | sample 2228371 | NCBI WGS metagenome assembly FWPV01 (sample SAMEA103939776, study PRJEB20133) | metagenome | reverse complement strand
GCGCGGGTGATTGTCGCGCCGACCGGCGCCATCACTCCCGGCCCGGTCACACCTGCCTGCACCTTGACCAACTACGGCAACACGAGTGAGCCGTGCTGGGCCTACTTCTCGGTCTGGCAGGGCGCGACTCAGGTCTGGCTCGACAGCGTCAGTCTTGCCGGCTGGCAGGGCGACACTCTGGTCCAGTTCGGCACATACAGCGCCGGAGCCGGTTCGTTCACGACCGCGTTCTGGACCGTGCTGTCGAGCGACGTAGATCCGGCCAACGACACGGTGCACGGCAGCTTTGTCACCGGCACGATTGACATGGAGGTGACCGCGATTACCGCGCCGGTCGGCTCGATTGACACCGCGGCCACGGTTACGCCCGCGGCAACGGTGAAGAACAACGGCAGCCTGGCTGCGACCTTTGACGCCTGGTTCTTCATTGACTCGGCCGGCACCCGCATCTACTCCAGCACGAGGAACGTGGCGGGTCTGGCCCCGGGCGCGTCTTCACCGGTGACGTTCGATGAGAAACCGAAGCCGCATTCAATCGGCGACTATGCGACTCGCTGCTCGGTCTATATCGCGTTTGACGGCAATCCGGCCAACGACGTGAAAGACGGCACGTTCTCGTTCCGGGGCGCGCCGCCGCCGCCTGCGGGCTGGACCGAGAAAGAGCCGCTGCCGGTCGGAGTCAAGCCGGTGAAAGACGGCGGCTGGCTCTCGTTCTCCGACCTCGGCGGAATCCGCAAAGTGTTTGCGGCCCGGGGCAACAAGCAGCCGGACCTCTATGTCTTTGATGCCGACGGCGGCACCTGGACAAAGAAGGCCGACTGGCCCGCTGGCGTTGAGGCCAAGCCGCCCTCCAAAGGTGCGGCGGCAACCGCGCTGACGCTTGAGCCGAACACCCGCATCTTCGCGCTCAAAGGCAACAACACCCTCGGGTTCTGGTCCTACGATGTGGCGAGCGACTCCTGGAAACAGCTGGCCGACATTCCGCAAGGAACCGGCAAGAAGGTCAAGGGCGGAAGCGACCTGGTGTACTACGACGGCAGAGTCTACTGCCTGAAGGGCTACACCAACGACTTCCTTGTTTACAACCCGGAGACCGATTCCTGGAGCCCGCTGGCCAACGCGCCGGCGGTGAAGTACGACAAAGGCTCGTGGCTCTGCCTGGATGAAGAGAACGGCAAGATCTACTGCCACCAGGCCAAAGACCACGGGTTCTACGCCTACGACATCGCGGCCGGTACCTGGGGCTCGGCGCTCAAAGGCATGCCGACAGTGAACAGCCTGGGCAAGAAGAAGAAGTCGAAAGACGGCGGCTCGGCTGCATACTATGCCGGGTACATCTTTGCCCTGAAGGGCGGGAACACGCAGGAGTTCTGGAAGTACGCCATCAACGGCGACTCCTGGACCCAGTTGGACGACATCCCGCTGGCCGGCCGGTCGGGCAAGAACAAGAAGGTCAAAGGCGGCGGCGACATCACCCGTGCGGCCCTGCCTGGGCCTGGACTTGCAGTACCGGTTGACCTGCCGGCACTCAAGGGCAACGGCGTCAACGACTTCTACTTCTACAACACGGGCGAAGTCGAGCTGCTTGCCCGGCCGCGGGCTGAGCAGAGCGGGGTGATGGCCGTGACCGCCGACGTCCGTCGTCCGTCGGTCACAATCACGCCCAATCCGCTCGCCTCAGGCTTTGCGACCCTATCCTACAGCCTGAGCCGGCCTGGTGCGGCAGTGGTACGCGTCTACGACGCGACCGGCCGTGCGGTGCTGGTGCGGGGACTGGCACTGGGTCGAGCCGGCAGTGTCGGGCTAGACCTGCGCTCCCTCGAGGCGGGCGTGTATCTGGTGCGCCTCACGACTGAGAACACCAGCATCACGCACAAGCTCGTTGTCGAGCGCTAGTTAGGCTCTCTCTACCTCACCGGGGCGGCCTTCGGGCCGCCCCGGTTCTGCTATCCGGGGTGCAATCAGCCAAGCCTGCTTGGGAAAACCACGCGACAGCCATTGGTTTCTAGCACCGACCTTGATCTGCCCTTTGGCTCATGGCTTCTGACTTAGTCAGCACCGTGTTTGCGTCCCCTCCACTGTCCAGGGGTCATCCCCGGGATAGTCCCCCAGGCTGTTCGGCAGGCATTACCTGGCGCAACCGTCCGGATTGATTCTGAAGCAGCCTAACAGGCGCTCTGCTGATTCATCCGCCTGATGCTGGGCCGGCTGGCCTGCCGGGCAACCATCGGCTCCATCCGGCATGCCATCTGGCAGCCCGCCTCCCAGATTCACCGGCCGGCCATCCCCGAGTTCACCCCCTTAGTCGCCCTGAGGAGAGCTTCAGGAGTAATCCCGGGAGCAATCTGAGCAAGGCGAAGGGGGGTGAGGTTCGGGTTAGGCTGGGCTTGGTCAAGGTCTTTTGAGAGTCTTGGGTGATGTCGGACAGCGGTCCTGCTCGGCAGAGGTTGACTTGGGCCGGGGGGTGTCGGCTGGGTTGCTCAGGCCCGCCTGACCAGAACAGGCCGGGTGCTATTCAGTGGTTGACTTCACGCTTGACCCGGCTAGACTTTTGCGTCTGCGCCGGGCTTGGGCAGTGGCCGGCAGGCACCGACAGCGCAGCGGCATGGCCCGGTGTCATGTGGCTGTCGGAGAATCACACCGCCCACCAATATACCTAGGAGGAGTCTGATGGAGAAGCGTGTTTTGGCTGTACTTTTGATGCTGGGCGCGATTGTCGCGTCCGGCTATGCCGATGTCACCATCCGCGGCGTGCTTGAGGCCGGACCCCAGCCGTTTGCCATTGATTCAGTGGTGATGGAGGGTCGCAGCGGGCGTCAGCCCTTTCCCACCCCGAACTGGGCAGCCGAGCCGATGATGCAGGATACGTTCGTCTTTCCGCAGTTTCCTGATTGGCCGGAGATGATTACCGTGATGGCATTCGTCGAGGGCCAGCCGATTATGCGGCCGATTCCCCAGCCCATCCGCGAGATGTGGTATCACTTTGACCCGCCGTTCGAGCAGGCGAGGGTGCAGTTTGCTGAGCTTTCCGGCGTCAAAGACCGGGCTGGTCGCGCGCTCGGAAGCGTGCTCTCGGTCCGGCCCGCGGTTGTCCGGGACGCTGCGGTCGTCAGCGCCAGCAGGGCCGGTCTGGTTGAGATGTTCGATGCTGCGGGCAATCTTGTGCTCAGTCTTGATGCACCGGTCGAGGTAGTTTGGAACGGCTCGGACCAGTCCGGCCGGCCTTTGGCCGCAGGCATCTACTTCTGCCGGCTGACAAGCGGCGCAGGCAGCGCGGTCTGCCGCGTGGTGCTGGCTCGGTAGTAGTAAGGCGATAACCTCTTGCGGGGCGCGTCTGCGCCCCGCATGTCTTTTCTTCGGAAAGGTCAGGGGCCGGACTTTTGTCCGGCTTCGGTCTTGACGTAGAGCAGCCGGAGTTCGGTCAGCAGTTGGTCGAGGAGCCGGGTTTCGTCTTCGGTGCGGTTGCCTTCGGTTTTGACCTTGAGCATCGCCAGCGTGTCGATCGTCTGTTGTGCCAGCGGCAGGTTGACCTCCGGTTTTTCGGCACCGGGCACGACTGTTCGGCCGAGATAGGCAAGCGCGGCTGCAGCCATGCTCAGTACCAGGCTGCTGAAAGTGCCGGTCTCTGCGGTGGGGTTCTCAGCCATTATTGTAGTGGTCGAGGAGAGTCCTTACTTTGACGACCTGGCCGCCCCGGACGTAGACCCGGGGCACGCGCGGGCTGACCCGGCAGACAATCTCGTAAGGGATGGTCTCAGCCCAAGCCGCGAGTTCGTTGGCGGTGATCGTCGCACCGTTGTCTGTGCCGAGCAGGGTGACGGTGTCGCCGACCGCGGCTTCGGGCACGTCGGTTACGTCGAGCATGGTCAGGTCCATGCAGACGTTGCCGATGACCGGCACGCGCCGACCCCGGACCAGGGCCTGACCCCGATGCTTGAGTGAGTACGGGTAGCCGTCGCCGTAACCGGCGGTGATGACGGCAATCCGTGAAGTCCGGCGGGTGAAGTAGCTCCGCTCGTAGGAGACCGAGCGGCCAGCCGGCAGTTCGCGCAGGTTGACGACCCGTGAGCGCAGGCTCATCACCGGGGTGAGTCTTAGGTCTGAGGTGCGGTGACCGGAGTGGTAGGAGTCGGGCAGAATGCCGTAGACGACCAGGCCCGGACGGACCAGGTCGTAGCGCGAGCCGGGCAGGTTCAGAAACCCGGCCGAGTTGGCCGCGTGGCGGAGCAGGCCGGAGATGCCGAGACGGTCGAGCCGCACGAGCAACCGCTCGTAGGACTTGAGCTGGTAGCGCGAGTAGTCGAGGTCCGAGTCAGCAGCAGGGAAATGGGTGAAAACCCCGCGGACGATGAGTCCGGGCAGCTCGGACACGACCCGAGTGAACGATGCTGCAGTTCGGACGTCAACTCCGGTGCGGCCCATGCCGGTATCCACCTCGACGTGGACCTCGATGGTTGTTGAACGTTTGACCGCCTCAGCCGAGAGCAGTTGGGCGAAACCGAGCTCGGTGACCGAGGGAGTCAGCCGATACTCGAACAATTGGGGAATCTCGGCATAGGTGATGGGGGAGAGGATGATGATTGGCCGGGTGATGTTGCCGAGGCGCAAGGTGATACCTTCGTCAACGCCGGCCACGCCGAAGAAGTCAACCCGGTCTTCGACTTCCTGGGCGACCTCACGCAGACCGTGGCCGTAGGCGTCGGCCTTGATTGCCAGCATGACCCGACACGGGCCAGCCGCGGCCCGTACTTGGTCGAGATTGTGGTTCAGAGCATCGAGGTTGACCTCGGCCCAGATTCTGCCGTGGTCCATCAACGGGTTGATAATAGCCCGGGCAGCGGTGTTTGTCAAAGGCCTTGCTTCTCCAGCCCGGCCGGGCCGCGGACAGCAGGGAGGGAAAACCGGCGGTCGCAGACCATTGGCTCAGGTTTGGTCAGCGCGCAATCAGTTGCCTTTCGAGCCGGAGCGGGTAGACTGGAGCATGCTGAAAGGACATTACACCGATGTCAGGGCAGAGCCGCCGGCCGACCCTGAGATGCAGGCGACAATCCGCTGGCTCATTGCCGGCAAGGACGGGGCCGAGCACTTTGCGCTGCGGGTCATCGAAATCGGGCCGAACAGAGCAAGGATTCCGCTGCACCGCCACGACTACGAGCACGAGATATTCGTGTTTCAGGGCCGGGGCGAGTTGCTTGAGCCGGCGGGTTCACAGCCGCTTGTGCCGGGCGATTTTGTCTTTGTCCGGGCGAACGAGCCGCACGGCTTTGCCAATACGGCCGATGAGCCGTTCCGGTTCGTCTGCGTGGTTCCGATTCAGAAATGACGGCCGACTAGATCCGGCCGAGGATTCGCTGCAACCGGAGCCGCAGCACGAGAAAGAACGCCCGCCGGATAATCCGCTTGTTCATTTTCGACACGCCGGCCCGGCGCTCGGTGAAGACGATCGGAATCTCCTTAATCCGGCCGCCCTTGCGCCAGATAAGGAAGACGATTTCGATCTGGAAGCCGTAGCCGTCTTCCCTGAGCATGTTTAGGTCGAGCTTGGCGAGCATCTCGGCTCGGTAGGCTTTGAAGCCGGCGGTCAGGTCGCGCACCGGGCAGCCGGTCACGCGCCGGGCATAGGCGCAGGCGCAGTAGGAGAGGAGTAGCCGTTTCATCGGCCAGTTGACGATTGAGATGCCGTCTGAGTAGCGCGAGCCGATGACGAGGTCGTGGTCAGCGAGCGCGGCAACCATCTCTGGAATCTTCTCGGGCGGGTGGGAGAAGTCTGAATCCATCTCGAAGCAGTAGTCGTAGCCGTGCTCGAGGGTGTAGCGGAATCCGAGGACATAGGCGGTGCCGAGCCCGAGTTTGCCCGGTCGGCGGATGAGCCGGATGCGCGGGTTGGACTGCGCCATCTTCTCGACCAGGTCGCCGGTGCCATCGGGTGAGTTGTCGTCAATCACCAGCACGTCGAGTTCGGGCGACTGGGCAAGCACGACCGGAACGATGCGCTCGATGTTCTCGGCTTCGTTGTAGGTCGGCATGATGATGAGTCCGCGAGCCACGGCCAATGATAGGGAATCGGGCCGCTGGTGTCAAAGGACGCAGGCGGCCGGACGCTGGACGCTGTTGACAATCGGCCAATCCTTGGCAATCTGTGAGGCGTGAGAAGACTAGCGTCAGCAATCAGAGAGAAAGCCGTCAGGTTCATTGACCTGAAGTATTCAGACCTGCTGGGCCGGCTCCGGCATGTGACGCTGCCGATCGAGCGGCTCGATGCGGCGGTGCGGCATGGGGTCGGTTTCGACAGTTCGTCGGTGGCAGGGTTCAGGACGGTCGAGGCAGGCGACATGGTGCTGAAGCCGGACCTGGACTCAGCGTTCGTTGACCCGTTTGCCCGGGAGCCGACGGTTTCGTGCTTTGCCGAGGTGTACGAAGCCGGTACCGACCGGCGCTATGAGCGGGACCCGCGGTTCGTCTTGAGCCGGGCGATCGGTGCGCTCAAGGCCGCGAGCGGTGCCGACGAGGTGATGATTCGGCCGGAGTTTGAGTTCTACCTGTTCAACCGGGCTGAGTTCTGGACCGACCAAGCGTCGTCGGTCTACCGCATCGAGACCGATGAGCTGCGTCATGATGACCCGAGCGGTTTGGCGCTGTTCAAGGGGCCGGCCTATCACGTCGCGCCGCCGTTTGACCGCAGTTCGGACTTTCGCAGTGAGTTGGCGTTGATGATGGACCAATGCGGCATACCGGTGAAGTACCATCATCACGAAGGCGGCCGCTACTCCCAGGTCGAGGTCGAGCCCGAGTATCTGCCGGCGTTGCGCGCGGCCGACGGTATCATGCTGACCAAGTACCTCGCCCGCAATCTGGCGTTTCGGTACGACAAGAGCGTGACGTTCATGCCCAAGCCGATTTTTGGGGAGGCCGGCTCCGGGCTGCACTTGCATCAGTATCTAGCGATTGACCGGCGGTCGCTGTTCGGCGGTGAGCGAAGCGGCCAGCGGCTCACCCGGCTGGCACTGCACTATATCGGCGGGGTTCTCGAGCATGTGCCGAGTCTGTGCGCGCTGACCAATCCGAGCACCAATTCGTATCGGCGGCTGGTGCCCGGGTACGAGGCGCCGGTGGCGGCGGTCTTTTCGCTCGGCAACCGGACCGCGGCAATCAGGATTCCGGACTACATCTCGTCTCCGTCCGAGATGGCAATCGAGTACCGGCTGCCGGATGCGACGGCCAATCCGTATCTGGCAATTGCGGCCGTGCTCTGCGCCGGGCTGGACGGCATCCGGCAGCAAATCGAACCCGGCGAACCGAGTCAGGGTCGAGTCGAGTCCCGCGAGCCGCATCCCGGCGCCAAGGCGGTGCCCTATTCGTTAGTCCGGGCACTGGAGTGTCTGAAGCAGGACAACGACTACCTGACCCGGGACGGGGTCTTCTCGGCCGATACGATTGCCAAGTGGGTCGAGCTGAAGATGGGCGAGGTCGAGGACGTGGCGCGTCGGCCCCACCCCTGGGAGTTCAACCTGTACTATGGGTGCTAGCACCGCGGTCTTCAGTAGTTTCGACCAATTGCTCGACCTGGCCCGAGCGCGAGGAGCGCGGCGCTGTGTTGTCGCCTGCGCCGAGGACTGTGCGACGATTGAGGCGCTGGCTGTGGCCAAGGCCGAGGGCATCGCCGAGCCGATGCTCTACGGCGACGAGGAGCGGATTAGCACAATCGCCGCAAGCCTCAAGCTGCCGGCCGGGCTGTTCGCAATCGGCCGCACCGGCTCGACCGAGGAGTCAATCCGGGCCGCGGTCCGGGATGTGGCCCGGTCGGGCGACTTTCTGATGAAAGGTCAAGTTGACACCGCCACGTTCCTGCGCGGTGTGCTCGACGAGGAGTTGGGGCTGCGCGGTGACCGGATTCTCTCTCACGTCGCGGTCCTCGAGCTGCCGACTTATCACAAGCCGCTGTTCATCACCGATGGCGGCATCAACACCGAGCTGGACCTGCGCCGGAAGATTGACATCGTCCGCAACGCGGTCGAGCTGGCACACCAGATGGGCATCGCCCGGCCCAAGGTGGCGTTGCTTTCTGCGGTCGAGCGGATTAACCTCGGTCTTGCTGAGACCCTCGACTGGGCGATTGTCTCCCGGATGGGCGACCAGGGTGAGTTCGGCGAGGCGGTGGTTGAAGGGCCGCTGGCTTTGGACATCGCATTCTCGCCCGAGTCGGCGCGCATCAAGCGGGTCGCCAGTGCGGTTTCAGGCGACGTTGACGTTCTGGTCGTGCCGACCTTGGCGACCGGCAATATTCTGGCCAAGGGGTTGCAGTATCTCGGCGGGGCCAAGGTCGCAGGGATAATTGTCGGTGCGCGCAAGCCGATTGTCATGCTTTCGCGCGCCGATACGCCCGGAACCAAGCTTTATTCGATTGCGCTCGGCAATCTGGCATCGTAGAGCCTCACCATCACAAAGGAGGAAGAATGAGTCGAGAACCGGTTGTCACCGACCGCGCTCCCAAGCCGGTCGGGCCTTACAGTCAGGCGATTCGCAGTCAGGGATTGGTGTTCGTATCGGGCCAGTTGGGCATTGATCCGGAAACCGGGGCGCTGGCTTCCGGTGATATCGCGCAGGAGACCGAGCAGGCGTTGCGCAACCTTGCCGCCGTGTTGGCGGCAGCAGGCACGGGCGTGGACAGGGTGGTCAAGGTGACGGTCTTTCTGACCGACATGAACCAGTTCGGTCGGATGAATGAAGTCTATGCCCGATATTTCCCTCAAGCCGCACCGGCGCGTTCGGCGTTTCAGGTGGCGGCTCTGCCCAAGGGCGCCGCGGTCGAGATTGAAGCGATTGCTGAAGTGTAGCGTTGCGGCGCTCGTGACGTTCTCGGTGGTCGGGGCAGGGAACCGGCCGCCTGTTCTGCCCGAGTATCGCCGGATTGTCGAGCTGAGTTATCACCAGCAGTACGACTCGGCCGGTCGGCTCGGTGCGGAGCTGGCCGAGCGCGATTCGGCCGACCCGGGGGCTGAGTTCTGGCTCGCGACTTTACTGCAACTGCTGATTTACGATTCGGGCGAGGCGTCGCTGACCGATTCGTTCTACTCGGTGTGCCGACGGGCCGAGGAGCTGAGTCGGGGACGGTTGAGGGAGGACCCGGATGATGCCGAGGCTCGTTTCTATCTGGGTATGACGTTGATGACCCGTGCGCGGTATCAGGCGTGGCTGGGCCAGACCGGTGGCGCAGTTCGGAGCATGCTCGCTGCTGGGCCTGAGCTTTCTCGTGCGCTGGCCGAGGACTCGACGTTAGTTGACGCCTGGTTCGGGCTGGGGATGGTCGAGTATTTCCGGTCGCTGTCGAGTCGGTACACGCTCGGCATTCCGGTGCTCGGCTCGCGCCGGGCGGCTCGCGAGATGGTGAGGCGGGCAATTGACGGACGCGGCGTGCTTGAGACCGCGGCCCGGTTTGCGCTGGCGTTTATGATGAAAGAGGACGGCGACTATGCCCAAGCCGAGTCGGTCTGTCTCGGTCTTCTGGCGAGCTATCCGGACAACCGTTCGGCCTTGCGGACCCTGCGCGACAATTACCTGAAGGCCGGGAGGTATGTTCAGGCAGTCAAGGTCGGTCGGAAGGTTGACCGGCTAATCCGAGCTTCGTTTCCGGACAATCTGTATGGGTTGACCGAGAACTGGCTCGTGACGGCGAAGGCATGGCAAGGGCTTGGTCGGCCGGAGAGCACCGGAGTCTATGCGGACAGCGTCCTCGCTTACGAGAAGCGGGCAGGCGAGGTGCCGTGGCTCAAAACCTACGTGAGGGAGGCACGGAAAATCCGGGGCCGGTAGGTGCCGGGCCGGTCGTCATTATCGGCGTGGGCAATCGCCTGCGCGGGGACGACGGGGTCGGGCCGCAACTGCTGGACGAGCTGGCCGGACTGGATTCGGTGCACCGGTTCGACGTCGGGAGCACTCCTGAGAACTTTATTTTGCCGGTCGCGCGGCTTGGGCCTCGCCGGATTCTTGTGGTTGATGCCTGCGACTTCGGCGGACGGCCGGGAGAGTTTCGGCTTTTTGACCGTGGTCAGGTTCAGGGGCTGGCCTACGGTCTGTTGTCAACTCATACCTTGCCGCTCAGTCTGACGGTCGAGATGCTGGCGCTGGAGACCAAAGCCCGGGTTTGGCTTTTGGGCGTGCAGCCGGCTGGAATTGAGTTCAACACCGGGCTTTCGGCGCCGGTCCGAGCCGCCCTGCCTGCGCTGGTCGAGTTCGTTAGGCGCTGGGTCAGGGGCTAACGTTCAAGACCGACGGTTGCCCAAGGTGTAGAGCCGGGGCGAGTTCCGGTGTTTGATGGCGTTGCGGGCGTCGAGGATGAGCCGGCTCTCTTTGAAGATCTGCTCGTAGTCGAAACAGGAGTGGTCGGTGAGGATGACGACGCAGTCGGCCCGACGCAGGGTAGCGGTGGTCAAGGGTATCGAGCGGAACCGGCGGCCCGCGACCGATACTTCCGGAACATAGGGGTCGTGGTAGCTGATGCGGCCGACTTTGTCGAGCAGGAGCTCCATCACCTTGAGTGCCGGTGAGTGACGGGTGTCCTCGACGTCGCGCTTGAACGCCGCACCGAGCACCAGGATGTGGGCCCGCGCTGACGGGATGCCGTTGACCCCGAGCATCTCGAGCAGCCGGTCACTGACGTAGAACGGCATTGACTCGTTGGTCTGCGCGGCCAGCTCGATGAAGTTCGAGTGGAAGTCGTATTCCCGGGCTTTCCAAGCAAGGTAGTAGGGGTCAATCAGGATGCAGTGACCGCCGATACCCGGGCCGGGATAGAACGGCATGAATCCGAATGGTTTAGTCGAGGCCGCGGCGATTACCTCCCACACGTCAATGTTGCCCATCCGTTCGCACATGACCGCCAGTTCGTTGACCAACGCAATGTTGACGCTACGGAAGATGTTTTCGAGCAGCTTCGACATCTCGGCGACACGCGGTGACGACACCGGCACGACCTGCTCGACGAATTGACGATAGAACAGAGCAGTCAGTCGGGTGCAGGCTCGGGTCACGCCGCCGACGACGACCGGAGTCGAGCGGGTCGTGAACCGTTTGTTGCCCGGGTCAATTCGCTCGGGAACAAAGGCGAGGTAGTAGTCGCGGCCGACCTTGAGTCCGGTTCGGTCGAGAATCGGCTGCAGGACTTTCTCGGTTGTTTCCGGGTAGGTGGTTGACCTGAGAATCACCAGTCGGCCGGGCCGGAGGTGTTCGGCGATTCGGCGGCCGGCGTCCTCGATGAAGCTGACGTCCGGGTCTTTGCTCGGGGTGAACGGGGTCGGGACGCAGATATTTATGACCTCACACTCTTCGAGCACACTGAAGTCGGTGGTCGCACTGAGCTGGCCGGCGCGGACGACTTCGGCGATGTCGGTTGAGGGAACGTCGCCAATAAAGCTCTTGCCGCGATTGACCGCCCTGGCTTTGGCTTCGTCAACGTCAATCCCGACGCAGTGGTAGCCGGCCCGGGCAATTTCGATACTGAGCGGCAGTCCGACATAACCGATGCCGATGACGGCGACACGGGTCTTACGGTCGGTGATTCGCTGGGCTTGGTTCATCTGTTCTCCTTTCTTTGTTGGGTCACCAGGTACTGCGGTCGAGGCTTCGGTACTGGACCGCCTCGGTGACGTGGGCAGGTTTGATGTCCGGTTCGGACTCAAGGTCGGCAATGGTCCGGGCGACCTTGAGGACACGGTGGTAGGCCCGGGCCGAGAGACCGAGACGGTCAATCGCCGAGCGCAGAATCTCGTCACACTGGCTAGAGACCGGGCAGAATCTCTTGACGTGTTGCGGTCCCATCTGAGCGTTGGCGTAGACCGGCTGGCGCAGTGGGGCCGCGGTGAACCGTTCAAGCTGGGTCTGGCGTGCCCGAATCACTCGGCGCGCGACCGCGGCCGAGCTTTCGCCGTTTCGGCGCGAGGTGAGTTCGTCGTAGCGCAGTGCCGGCACCTCGACGTGGATGTCAATCCGGTCGAGTAGCGGGCCGGAGATTCGGGCCCGATAACGCCGGATGCGTTGCTGGGAACAGGTGCAGGCATGACGGGGGTCGCCGTAGAAACCGCAGGGGCAAGGGTTCATCGCGCAGACGAGCATGAATCGGGCCGGGAACGTGAAGCTGGAACGGGCCCGGCCGATGGTCACCTCGCCGTCTTCGAGCGGCTGGCGCAGGGCTTCCAAGACATCGCGACGAAACTCAGGCAGCTCGTCGAGGAACAAAACGCCGTTGTGCGCGAGCGAGGCTTCGCCGGGCCGGGGGACACTGCCGCCGCCGATGATGCCCGACTCAGAAATGTTGTGGTGGGGTGAACGGAACGGGCGGACGGCAACCAGCGGCCGGTCCGAAGTCAGCGCACCGACTACTGAGTGAATCCGGGTCGTCTCGAGAGCTTCGTTGAGTGTCAGCGGTGGCAGAATCGTCGGCAGGCGGCGGGCCAGCATGGTCTTACCCGAGCCGGGCGGGCCGACCATCAGCAGGTTGTGGCTGCCCGCCGCGGCAATCTCGAGCGCACGCTTGGCGTGTTCGTGGCCGTGGACGTCGGCCAAGTCGCCCGGTTGAGTCGCGGACCGGCGGAAGAGCTCGTCAATGTCCACCCGGACCGGTTCTAAGTGCGTCGTTCCTTTGAGGAAGTTGACGACTTCGACCAGCGAGACGACGCCGAATACCGGCAGGTCAACGACCATTGCCGCTTCGGTCGTGTTCGCTCGGGGCAGAACCAGACCGGTGAGTCCGGCACTGCGGGCAGCTAGCGCCATTGACACTGCACCCCGGACCGGTCGGAGCGAGCCGTCGAGCGACAGTTCCCCGACGAGCATGTTCTTCTTGAGGGCAGGGGCCGGGACGACTCCGACGGCGGCGAGGATGCCGACCGCGATTGGCAAGTCGAAGGCGGCTCCCTCTTTTTTGACATCGGCCGGAGCCAGATTGACCGTGATGTGCCGGTTCGGGAAGGCAAAGCCGGAGTTCTTGAGTGCGGCCTGCACCCGGTGTTGCGACTCGCGGACCGCGGCATCAGGCAGTCCGACGATGTTGAACGCGGGCAGTCCCAGCGCGATGTCGGTTTCAACCGATACGATGAATCCGTCAACACCGTAGACCGCAGCGGTCAGGACGCTGGCCAGCACTAAAACGCCCCGATGATGTGCTCGACAGATGGCGGGCCGTTGCCCAGCACGACCGAGATGACGTCGAACCGGACCGGCACCGATTCGAGCCGGTGGTTGATAAGATACTCCTCGGCCAGCCGGCGCAGCCGCCGCTGCTTGGCCGGGCCGACCGAGGCCCACGGTTCGGCGAAATCGGCCTCGGTTCGTGCCTTGACTTCGACAAAGACGAGCGTGTCATCGTCCTGACAGACGACGTCAATCTCACCCAGCCGCGAACGGTGGTTCTGTTCCAGGACCTTCAGGCCGATCCGGCGCAGGTGCGCGGCTGCGACTTCCTCACCCAGACGGCCGACGCCTGCTCGGCTCATCTTGCTTCGGGACTTACGAGCCGCCTGACCGGAGCGAATGTCCGACGGTGGATGGGCGACGGCCCAAGCTGCCTGAGGGCGGCCAAGTGCCGGGCGGTGCCGTAACCGGCGTGACGCTCAAAGCCGTAGCCCGGATACCGGCCGGCTAGGCGGACCATCAGTCGGTCGCGGAATACTTTGGCGACAATTGAAGCGCAGGCAATCGAGAGGCTGCGCTGGTCACCTCGAACGATGCCGGTGCATGGGACCTCGAGTTCAGGTACTTGCCAGCCGTCTGCCAGAGCAAAGACCGGTCGGACGCAAAGCCGGCGCACGGCTAGGCGCATTGCGTAGAAGGTAGCCGCGGCGATGTTGTACCGGTCAATGTACCGGTGACCGGCTGCGCCGACCGCGCAGGCCAGGCAACGGTGCCGGATAAGCCGGTCGAGGCAGAGTCGCTTGCGAGGCGACAGCACCTTTGAGTCATCGGCCCCGGGGATGACGGCTCCCGGCGGAAGGATGACCGCGGCGGCGACCACCGGCCCGGCCAATGCCCCTCTGCCGACTTCGTCAATGCCGCAGAAAAAGGCGTCAGTCTTCCACAGATTTCGGTCGAGATTCTCCTTCAATTCGACGTTCTTTGAGCTTGGCCGCGCGGCCGCTCCGGTTCCTGAGGTAATAGAGCCGAGCGCGTCTCACCTTGGTATGCTGTTTCACTTCGACACCGACGATGCTCGGGGTGCTGTACGGAAAGATGCGCTCGATACCGAACCCTCGGCTCACTTTGCGGACGGTGAACGACCGGTTACGGCCGGCACCACGGACGGAAATGACCGTTCCCTGAAAAGTCTGCACCCGTTCTTTGTCGCCTTCGGTAATCCGGAGCTGGACGCTGACCGTATCACCGGGCCGGAGGGGCGGAATCTCGGCTGCAGTCCTCGGCGCGAGCAGCTTCTTCTCGGTCGGCTTGCGTTCAGTTGTCTTGGGCATTAGAAAACTCCTTTTCAATTACGCGGGAGAGCATCGTGCGCTCCTGATCGGTCAGCACCTCGTGACGCAGGAGTTCGGGGCGGCGTCGGGCGGTGACGAGCAGTGCTTGCTCCCGGCGCCAGGCTGCGACCGCAGCATGGTCGCCGGTCAGCAGAACGTCGGGAACGCTCATCCCGCGGAACTCCCGGGGTCGGGTGTACCAGGGTGCGTCGAGCAGCGCCGGAGAGAACGAGTCGGTCGCGACCGATTGCTCATGCTCGACCGCACCGGGCAACAGCCGCGCGACCGCCTCGACGACCGCAATGGCGGCTGCTTCGCCGCCGGCAAGGACGAAATCGCCGACCGACAGCTCTTCGTCGGCCAGCGCCGTGACTCGTTCGTCAATGCCCTTGTACCGACCGCATACCAGTACGAGGTGCGGGTAAGAGCGGTACTCTCGGGCGACCGACTGCACGAACGGCCGGCCGCGCGCAGTGAGGAGCACGACCCGACCGTCAGTGCCGCGGGCGAATTCGATGGCCCGAGTCAGCGGCTCCGGCTTCAGAATCATGCCGGCACCACCGCCAAAAGGGCAGTCGTCTACGGTCCGATGTGCGTCCGACGCAAAGTCGCGGGGATTCACGATGCTGAGTTGAAGTGATGCGGCTTCGCGAGCAGCACGACTCGGGCCGCAGTCGAACGGCCCGCTGAAGTATCCCGGAAAGAGCGAGACGATGCTTATCTGCATCAAGCTGAGTCGGAACCGGGCAGCCGGAGGCGACTACAGTATCTCGAGCTGGGCGCGCTTGCCCACTTTCATCGCCGCGGCGGCGATGATGGCACGAATCGCCTTGGCGGTGCGACCTTCCTTGCCGATGACCTTTCCTTGGTCGCCGGGCGCAACCTTCAACTCGTAGATCAGTGACTTCTCGCCGGCGATTTCCTTGACTTCGACCTTATCCGGGTGGTCAACCAGCGCCTTCGCGATGTACTCAATCAGTTCCCTCATGGTTCACTCCTTGATTAGGTGCTTCCGTAGCAGCGGTCGAGGACGATTCCGAAACCGGGGGCGGTGTCGGCTGGTTCTGGCCGGCCGGCTCAGACGGGGCGGCTGCCGGCGGGTGTTGCTTTGCCCAGCGCCGAATCAGCCGGTCTACGGTCTCGGACGGTTTGGCTCCGCGGGCAAGCCAGAAGTTCACGCGCTCCGAATTCAGACTGAGTGCTTTTGTGCGCGGGTCATAGCTGCCGACCGATTCAAGATACTTGCCGTCGCGGGCGCGCCGCGAGTCAATAGCAACCACGCGGTACGTCGGCCGGCTGCGATGTCCCATGCGCCTGAGTCGAATCTTTACCAACAGGATACTCCTTTTACGGCTACAAGATACCGAAACTGACCGGACTGTCAACCAAAGCACCCTTCCCCTTTCATGTTCTCCTTTGCGCTCTTTGGTAAGGAGAGAGGGAGGATTGGGCGGGCTGCCATCGAAGGAGATGGGTACGTCGTTTGACCACTCTCCTTTTGGAGAGAGGTTGGGTCAGCGGCGAGCCCACCGTCCAGAAGGCGGACTAGCGGGGGGTTAGGGTGGCGACCGGTACGATCAGCTCTTCGAGCGATATGCCGCCGTGCTGGAATGTGTGTTTGTAGGTCTTCTCGTACTCCCGCGGTTTGGTCGGGTAGATAAAGTAGTAGTCCGACCGAGCGATGGCGTACTTCACACCGAGATGGTCGGTCGGCAGCAGGTAGTCTTCGGGCCGGCTGATGAGCAGGGCGTCGCGTTCTTCGACCCGCAGGGCCGCGCCGTGTTTGTAGCGTAGGTTGGCCGAGATTTCGCGCGAGCCGTGGATGAGAGTGGGACGTTTCACCCGAAGAAACCCGTGGTCGCTGGTGACGATGACCCGACAGTTGTGACGCGCCAGCGCCTTCAGGAACTCGAACACGGGCGAGGAGGCAAACCAGACCCGAGTCAGTCCGACAAGCGCGGCGTCATCTGGAACGATTTCGTCGAGCAGACGGGTGGTTCGAACCGAGTGGATTAGCAGGTCGAGAAAGTTGATGACGACCGATACGAATCTCAGGTTGGCATCGAGTAGCTGGGCTTGGGCGGCTTCAATCTCTTCGCCTCGGACCATCTTCAGATACGCATGGCGGCCTTTGAAACCGAGTCGCTTCAGGAGCTCGGCCAGCAGTTCTGCCTCGTACCGGTTCTGGCCGGTTTCGTCAAAGACCCAGCGGTGGGGAAACCGGCGCTGGATTTCAAGGGGCAAGAGTCCGCTGAAGATAGCGTTTCGGGCGTAGGGCGTGGCCGACGGAAGAATCGAGCAGTAGCAGTCGCTCTTGATTTCGAAATAGTCGCGGAGTAGGGGAAGAAGCGCCTCCCACTGGTCAATCCGCATCGAATCGAAGACGATGAGGTAGACCGGTCTGTCCTGCCAGTAGGGCTGAACGTGCCGTTCGATGAACTGATGGGACATGGTCGGTCCGGTGCCGCCGAGCCAATCCCGATAGTTGTCTTCGACAAAACGACCGAACTGGAGGTTCGCCTCGCGCCGTCGGTCGAACTGAACTTCCTGAAGCGTGGCATCGGCGTATCTTCCGAGCAGCCGCTGCCAGTGGTTGAGCAGCCGGTAGTATTCCACCCAGTCGGTCCAGGAGTCAAGCGGCCGGGGCTGATTCGCTGCGGCCATGTACTCATGGACAATCCGGTTGCTGACCAGAGTCTTCTTTTCGAGCAGCCGTTTGAGCGTTGCCAGCAGTTGTGCAGGTGTGAACGGTTTGATGATGAAATCGTCCACCAGCTTGCCGAACGCCTCATTGATCAGCGCCTCTTCATCAGACTTTGTCACCATCGCGACCAGCAGGTTGGGGTCAGCCTCCTTGAGTCGCCTGAGAACCTCGAGCCCATCCATGCCGGTCATTATCTGGTCGAGAAGGACTAGGTCAAAGTCTTTGGTCCGGGCCAGTGCCAGACCGTCCGGGCCGTTGGTCGCGGTTTCGACCGTATAGCCTTTTTCTTGCAGCGCGTAGACAAACGGTCGGAACATGTCAATCTCGTCGTCAATCCAGAGGATTCTCACTCTTGCTCCTGTCGGTCTGGGGTTAGTACCACGCCGTCGTCCTCGCACACGGGCAGGAGAATCGAGAAGACCGTCCGGCCCGGCTGCGATTCCTTGAGCAGCAGTCGGCCGCCGTGGTAATTCTCGACGATGCGCCGGGCCAGTGTCAGGCCCACGCCCCAGCCGTGTTTCTTGGTCGTGACGCCCGGTTCGAAGATTCGGTCGAGCTTCACTCCTTCACCGGTGTCGGTTACCTCGACTTCGAGAAACCGGCGGTCCGCGCTCAGCGCGGCGCGGACCGCGACCCGCCCGGGCTTAGAACCGATCGCATCAACGCTGTTTTTGAGCAGATTTTCCAGCATCCATGAAAAGAGAACCTCGTCAATGAGAACCGGCGGGTCGTCCAAGACCGAGGTCTCGAAGTCAATCGTGCTCGGTGAGCGGCGTCGAACAAATCCCACCGACCGCCGAATCGCGGAACCGAGCCGCTGCCGGCTTAGCTCCGGGGGCAGGCCGATGCGACTGAACCGGTCGAGAATCTCGCGCATCCGCACCAAGTCCGGCTCCATCTCGGCGGCGATGGCCGCGTTGCCTTTGTTGCGCAGGACCTCAAGCCAGGCGCAGAACGACGACAGCGGCGTCGCCATCTGATGAGCAGTCTCCTTGGCGAGGGCGGTCCAGATGTGCTCTTGTTCTCGACGTTTGTAGGCGAGAATGCCCCAGATGCCGACCACCACAAAGCCCATGAGCAACAGCACTTGCAAGACCGAGAAGAGTGTCAGTGAACGAACCGAACCGGACAACTGCTCGCTGACGCGGCGAAGAGTGATGGTCGAGTTCGAGAGCCCGTAATGGATGTAGCCGAGCGGACGGGCCGAATCGGCATCTGACACCAACAGGGGCACCGGGTCGTGCTGGACGTCAAGCTCGCGCATCACCGCGGCCAGTTGGGTTGAATCAGGATTTTCAACCGCCAGGTTACGCCACGACGTCGGGCGATTCCGGGCATCGGTGATAATAACCGGAAAGTCGAGCTTCCTGATGACCTCCTCGAAGATGATGTCGAGCTCGGGCGAGCCGCCTTCTGATGGTTCGGTCGCACGGCTCATGAACTTGGCGTAAATGCGCGAGCGGAGCTGGGTGTCCGTCTCCAGTTGAGTCGAAAGGGTCGTGGCGTAACTCTGCCACAAACGGGACAGCCGGATGAGCAGATACTGGGAATAGAAGACCCAGACCCCGGCCAGTCCGAGTAGTCCGAGCACAAAATAGAACTGGAGCAGCCGCGGGCCGAATCGGAATCGGGAGCGGTTCAAGAACGTTGTGTGTCAATACTATGATATGGCCGATTGCGCCAGTGTCAAGCTGGTCTCACGTTCGGGGTCCGGCGTCCGGTCTCCCTCGTTTCGCGTTCTGCACACACCGGCCAGCATCCCTCGACCCCTCCCCGGCTCGTTGTTGACTTCGTCTATCGGGGTGCTATCCTGCCCTTGAAAACCAAGGAGATGCCAATGGCCCGAATCGCTGTTCTCTTCTTCCTGTGCCAAGTTGGTGCTGTTTTCGTCGGCTGCGGCGGCAAAGACCAGCCGAAGGTCGAGTCGGCGCGCGTCAGGGCGCGGCCCGTACGTGAGGGTTTGTGGATAACCGACCCACCGGACAGCAGCCACGTGCCTTACCGACCTTATGTGCTTGGGACGATTTCCGACACGACGGTCAGCGCGGTTCTTCTGGTGGTGCATCCGACACCGACCAAGGAGTACTGGATTCAGCCGCCGTGCATGGTCCGGTCGGATGGGGCTTGGTTGGGGCAGCCTTACATTGGGTTGGAGGATACGCCGGCCGGAGTATCGTTTGAGGTACGCGCCGTGGCCGACCCAATCGAAGAGATCAAACCCGGGACCAGTCTGAAGGATTGGCCTGAGGCACGGTACAGTTCGAATGTCATCGTCGTGTTTCGTCAGTAGCCGATGCCAGTAGCGGTCAGCCGCAGGACGGCAGCGCTCTGGACGGCGTTGGTTTTTGTCACCGGTTGCGCCGCACCGGACGCGTTACCGCCGCGAGCCGCGAACGAGCGTGGGGCGGTCGTGTTTGATACGGTGTTCGACAGCGCCCGTGCGGCGTGTTGGGTCGTGCCGGCTTGTGGGCGACCGCTGCCCGGTCCGTACTACTATGTTTCGTATGCCGATTCATGGCGGATACCGTATTGGGTTCTGTACTACGTGGCACGGCATCGTCTGACCGGTACGGTCAGAAGGTTGCATGATTTCCGCCCGGATTCGTCTTTGCCTACTGAGCTGCGTGTCCGCCCCGAAGACTACCGCGGGACCGGATTTGACAGGGGTCATTTGGCCCCGGCCGCCGACTTTTCGTTTGACTCGGTGGCGATGGCCGCGACTTTTTTGATGTCGAACATGAGTCCGCAACCGCCCGGGACGAATCGCGGCACCTGGCGCCGGGTCGAAGAGCGGGTACGCTCGGCAGTCGGGAGATTCGGGCAGGGGTGGGTGATTACCGGCAATGTGTTCATTGACGACGACAGCAATCGTGTGGCGCCGGCCGAGTGGTTGCGACGCGACGGACAGCGCTGGGTCGCGGTGCCGACCCATCTGTTCAAGGCGGTGTTGTTGCGCGATTCGGCTGAGAACTACGCCCTGCTCGGCTTTCTTGTTCCTAACCGGGCCGGGTCGGCATCAGCACCGGTCGAGGAGTATCTTGTTCCGGTGCGTCGGCTGGAGGAGATTGCTGGTTGGGATTTCTTTCCGTTCCTGCCTGACCGGTTGGAGGAGAGTCTGGAGATGCAGTTCGGCACCGCCCGTTGACACAGCCAGCGCGGTTGACTAGCATTCTGCCCGATGATTGACTCGCTGCTGCTCCGGACGCGCAACATCGGCATCGCCGCCCACATTGATGCCGGCAAGACGACAACGACCGAGCGTATCCTTTACTACTCGGGACGGATTCACCGGATGGGCGAGATTGATGACGGCAATACTCAGATGGACTGGATGACCCAGGAGCGTGAGCGCGGCATTACGATTACCTCGGCCGCGACGACGGTGCAGTGGCGGGACCATCGAATCAACATTATTGATACTCCCGGACACGTTGACTTCACGGTCGAGGTTGAGCGTTCGCTCAAAGTACTCGACGGTGCGGTCGTCGTGCTCTGCGGGGTCGGCGGCGTCGAGCCCCAGACCGAAACGGTCTGGCGCCAGGCCGACCGCTATCTGGTACCGCGGGTCGCATTTGTGAACAAGCTTGACCGGCTTGGGGCCGACTTCGAGCGGGTCGTGAAGATGATGGCCGAGAAGTTCGAGCAGGTACCGGTTCCGGTGCAGGTCCCGATTGGTGCTGAGGACGAGTTTGTCGGGGTGGTTGATGTTGTCGCTGAGCAGGGTTTTGTCTGGCGGTCCGAGGACCTGGGCGCGACCTTTGATACGGTTCCGGTTCCGGCCGAACTGGCCGAGGCGGTGGCCCGACGCCGACACGAGATGGTTGATGTGTTGACCCGATTCGATGAGCAGTTGCTCGAGAAGTACGTCGCGGGCGCGCCAATCACCAGTGACGACTTGAAGAAGGCTTTGCGGGCGGCGACGGTGGCACTCAAAGTTGTGCCGGTCTTCTGCGGCTCGGCATTCAGGAACCGCGGCGTTCAGAAGCTGATTGACGGCATCGTTGACTACCTGCCTTCGCCGCTTGACATCCCGCCGGCCCGCGGCATTGACCCGAAGTCGAATCGGCCCGAAATCCGACCGGCAGACCCATCTGCGCCGTTCTCGGCTTTGGTCTTCAAGCTCGCGGCAGACCAGCAGCGTGGAATGATGTCTTACATCCGGGTCTACTCGGGCAGAATCGAGCAGGGCGATGTCGTCATGGCGGTTCCGCAGATGAAGCGGGTCCGGCTGCCTAAGCTGGCTTTGATGCACGCGAACCGGACCCAGGAGGTTGACAGCCTGTCGGCAGGAGAAATCGGTGTTGTCATCGGGCTGAAGGAGACGGCGACCGGCACAACGTTAGCCGATATGGCTCATCCGATTGCCTTTGAGCCGATAAAGTACCCGGAGCCGGTTGTCTTTTTGGCAATCGAGCCTCGAACCAAGGCCGACGACGAAAGGTTGCACGAGGCGCTTGAGGTGCTGGCGCTTGAGGACCCGACGTTCAAGGTGCGCACCGACGAGGAGACCGGCCAGCTCATTCTGTCGGGAATGGGTGAACTTCACCTCGATATTTTGACCGACCGGCTGATGCGTGACTACAAGGTCGGCGTCCGCTCGGGTAAGCCGCAGGTGTCGTATCGCGAAACCGTCACGGCCGCGGCCGAGGCTTGCGGACGGTTCGTCCGCCAGTCGGGTGGGCACGGGCACTTTGCAGTCATTAGGCTCGCTCTTGAACCATCACCCGACGGCAATATTGTCATGGACGAGCTGACGCCGGGCACTCTCCCTAAGCAGTTTGTTGCCGCGGTTGAACAGGCGATTCGGGACGGCTTTGAGTCGGGCGTGCTGGCCGGGTATGAGGTGATTAACACCCGGGTGCGAATCGTTGACGGCTCGTGGCACGAAGTTGATTCGTCTGACATTGACTTCAAGCTGGCGGCTGCCGAGGCGTTCCGCGATGCTTTCCTCGCAGCCGAACCGACCTTTCTTGAGCCGATCATGGAGCTCGAGGTTGTTGTTCCGGAGCAGTACTTGGGGACCGTGTTGCAGGACATCACGGCGCGCGCCGGTCGGGTTGTCCATCTGGATGCGGTCAAGGGGCACCAGATTGTCAAAGCCGAGCTGCCTTTGGCCCGGACCTTCGGCTATGCCACGGTACTTCGTTCACTTACTCAAGGTCGGGCTACGCACTCGATGCAATTCTCCTGCTTCCGACCGGTAGACGATGAAACGCGCATCCGGCTCTATCCACTTTTCGCCGCACGGACGCAGTCTTAGTTCATGGTTCGGTCTCGGGCCGCTTTGCTTGACGCGTTCCTGGCAGTTGGTAGTATTTCTTATCACTCGATTCCAGCGTAGCTCAACCGGTAGAGCATCCGGCTGTTAACCGGAGGGTCACAGGTTCGAGTCCTGTCGCTGGAGTGAACCGCTGCCGGAAGTCGGCAGCGGTTTTGTTCTCTCGGACGTCGGGCGCCGATGATAGAGATTGTTCGCAGACGAGACGGTGTCGGGAGGTCTTTTCGGTCTGCCCTAGTTCCGAAATTGAGTCATAGGATTGACAGAGTCGTGCTGACGGAAGTACGATTGGCAGCTCAGGTGTCATCTTGCTGA
>FWPV01006327.1_pt1 | contig 22753 bp, 18 predicted proteins | sample 2228371 | NCBI WGS metagenome assembly FWPV01 (sample SAMEA103939776, study PRJEB20133) | metagenome | reverse complement strand
TCCAAAAACTAATCAAACTTATTATTAATATAATTCCAGAAGCAATAAATACTTCGTATTTTACTATTAACTCTTTTAAGCTGAAAATATTTATTTTTTCCATATCAATAATGCAGGATTAACAATAAAAGATAATTTTAGAGTGTATTGTCCATTCTTATCACGAAAAGCACCATGAGAGATTATATTTGAAATAAATTTTTCTTCTTCTTTTTTTTGAAGCTGAAAAACTAGCTCATCTAAAGCCTGAACAGACATTGCTGACAAAGTTAAAGAAACATTATTTTTTTCATCAATTGATAGATCGGTCAAAACAATGCTTTCGCTTGATAAATTATTTATTTCTGATAGAGCCGGTGAATAATTTTTACTTATAGATAAAATTTTTTCTATTAAACCAGCTCTGGTAACGGTTAAAGTATAAATACCTTCTATATTTTTTAAAGATGAAATCTGTTTCTCTAGTGAGTCTATTTGTTTTTTTAATAAATGAAATTGTGCACTATTTAAATTTAAATAATATATAGAAACAATGTAAAAAAGAAGAAATAAAATAAAAAATATTGCAGATACTACTGGAAAAAAAAATTTTATTCGACGGAGTACAGTAGTAGTTTGTTTTTTTGTAATGATTAAATTTATTGAATTTATTTTTTTCATAATCTTATTTATTCAATCTCTTTTAAAGCTAAACCAACCGAGGCTGTGTAAATTGGCGCATCAGGGGTTAAAATCGGTAAAATATTTGGATCTATAGACAAATTATTAAAAGGATTAACTAGCTGACAATCTATATTTAAATTTTTTGTGATTGAAGGAATTATGCCGGGTAGCTTAGCTGTTCCTCCGCAGATAACAATCGATGTCAACGACTCTTTTGGATATTGTTCTTTAAAATATGAAATAGTTTTTTCAACTTCCTGAAAAAGGGTATTTAAAAAAGGATTGATAATGCTGGCAATTTTTCCTTCTAATTTGTCTTCTTCCAGTCCGTAGGATTTTTTATATTCTTCCGCCTGCAGTTTTTCAAAGCCTAATTCCTGACTGATAGCTTTGGTAAAAGTATCACCTCCAATAGGACAGGATTTTGTATAAATGAGAATTTGATCATGTAAAAGTGCGATTTCACTATTTAAAGATCCAAGAGATAGAAGCAAAACATTTCCTAGAGTAGGCAGACTCTGGACGCTGCTTCTTGCTATAGCTAAAATTTCTGTTTCCAAAGCGATTGGTGTTAAACCAGCCAATTTTATAATTCTGATGTACTTTTCAATTATTTCAATTGGAGCGGCCACTAGTAAAACTTTCATCGTTTTAAATATTTGATCTTTTTCAATTATAGCAAAATCTATTTTAACATTAGAAAGAGGCCAAGGAATATATTGTTCTGCCTCCCAATTAATACTTGATTCTAAATCTTTTTCTTCCATTTGAGGAATTTGTATTACTCTGGTAACAACTTTATTTGAAGGAAGTGAGGCTGACACTTCTGTTGTGGATACCTTCATATCATGAATTAAACGATTGATACTGCTAGCCAAAATTTCCTCTTCTTTCCTATTTGCTAAAGTTAAAGATCTTAAAGGTGTCTGAATATATCCTGCCGACAATAAAGTAAAAGATTTGGATTCATCTAAAATTTGCACAGCTTTAATAGTATTAGAGCCAATATCTAGTCCAATTATCTTTTTTTTCATAATATTAGAAAATAATTTTATTAATTACTATTTTCTGCGAATAAACTATAATCAAACAATGGAGGAAGAGTAGCAAAGCCTTGAATAACCTGAAGTTTTCTAACTACTCCTGTATCCGTTTTTCCTAAAGAATTAATAATTTTACCTTGCAAATTAAGCTGAATACCACTTGCTGGCTTTACTGCAAGACTAGTTGAATCATAAAGAACTAAAATTCTTAAAAAAAGCGGTGTTGATAAAGGAGGAATGGAAAAATCTGTTGTCGGAGTAACTTGAATTCGATAAAGATAATTACCGTCGCAGTAATTATCTCCCCCAGATTCAATATTTTTGTTAAAATTATTTGCTCTAGTGACGTCTGAATCAAAAGCCAATTTAGCCACTTTATAAATATTTTCCTGTATATAATACAAACTTAATACTAATGCGGGATGATTATCTGTATCAGTGCTAGATCCAAAACAAATTTCTAAATGACTATTGAGAGGATAATGGCTAATTTCTTCATAATTTTTTTCAAGATTTATATTTCCATTTTCGTCATGATCTATCAGCCAAACAGTCTGAATATTATTTTTAGGAGTGAATGGAAGTATATAAGCTGAATCTGTTTTGCCTAGTCGAGACACTTTGTAATCTACCTCTGCTCCTGGCAAATTTATAACTCCAGGCTGATCTATTTCTGCTACTCTCAAGGCAGTTTCTATACCGGCTTCAGCGGCAGAAAAAGCTCTGTTTGACTGTTCAATTTGAGAAGACATTCTTATATCTGTAATTGTACGGGAAATCAAAGACAAACCAACTGTTAATCCAACCATAGTAAGCAAGACAAGAAGAATTATCATTTGACCAGATGCAGAAAGATTTTTTTTCAATCTATTTTTCATGGAGATACCTCCTGCCAGTTAATCTGAGATCTGCCTAGGAAAGGCAACAACTTTACTATATACTGCGGTTGATAATTAATCACATAAGCAGGTTCTGAATTGGGAAGAATATGGTTGCTATTTAGACTTAAATTTTTAGTATAAATCATTCCATTAACAATAAATTGTTCGGAGGAAGCTGCTTTTGTAAAAGTATCGCTACAAATAAATAAACCAAAAATTCTATCTACACTTGCGTCAATAAATATATTTCCATTAACTATAAATACAACTAAATCATTTTCACCAGAAGCCGGTATTAAATTGTTTGTAATCTGAAGTGTGCCTGTTACTAGAAATACAGTAATATCATCTGCTTTGTTTATTCTGTTTCCATTAAAAGCAGGAGAAAGAATTCGATGACCTAAGGAAGAATAAGAAAAAATTGAGTATCCTTCTGGTAAATCATCTCCAACCATATTTGATCCAATTATTTCAATTTTGTCGCTTCTATTCTTTAAAGTTTCCCAATAATAAGAAAAATTATAAGTGTTTGATAACCCTCCTGAAATCGCGGCTAAATACGGGTTATCTAGCTGATATCCAAACCAAGCTGATTCTCCTTCATTATAATTAATTACTCCTTTACTAAAGGGCATATTTGGCAAATTGTCCAAAAATTTTGAATTAATAGGTATAGGCTCATATATTTTATTTTTATAGACGTCTCCTCCTTTTATCTGAAGCCAAGGTCCTGGAGTGGGAGTCAAAGTGACAGTCGCGGTTGGAGTCGGACTCAATGGTTGCGTGGGAGTCGGAGTCCAAGATGGCAGCTCTGGAGGTGGAGTAAAAGAAAAATTAAGAAGAGGACAAGTAAAAGGCCCACCGTAATCTGAAAAATCAGAAGTGTTATCCAATCCATCACGAACTCTTACTTGTGAATAAAGTTCTAAACCGTCATGTTCTGTAGTGACTTCTGTAGATAACCAATTTTCACTCCAATCAGGATTCCAGCCACTGCTTTCTGGCACAGTCCAAAATCTTGGCTGATAAAAAGTTCTTTGATTGCAGGAAGCTCCTTCTGGTTCTCTTGATTCCGGCCAGCTACAACTAAATAAGCATGATCCAGAAACTAAATTTTGCGAAACTAATATACAATTCGGCGATTGCGGCTTAGGAGGAGCTAAATAATCCATATATAATACTCTGGCTGGGGCATCATCAGATCTTCCACAAGCAGAAGATTCCGTATATCCAGACCACCAATATCCATCATTAATTATATTGGTAGTAGTATTTAACGTAGTTTCATCTGGCGTCCAGGTACTAATTCCATTTAAAGCTGGAGGTATAATAATCGAACCCAAAGCGCTAAAACCTTCATGCGAATTACTATAGAAATGTACCCAGATATTGTCATTTATTGGATTTTGAACATAAGCAGAAAAAATTGGCTTATTTCTAGTACAATACTGAATTTCAGGTGATTGCAAAATAGGTGTTGGTAGAGGAAAACAAGTTGGTGTTAAAACAGATGTAGGGGTTGGTTCAGAGGTAGGAGTAATAGTAACTGGCGTCACTGTAGGAGTATTGGTAGGAAAAGAAGGAGTAGTGGTTGGATATGCGGTTACAAATGGAAAGTCAACTCGCACTTCGCCTCCAATTACTTCTGCTCTTTGTGGATTGGTAAAGCCCGGGTAAAGACTATATCCTGTTGGAGTTACTTCAACTTGGACATGATAATGTCCATCTGTTATTTGATTAAAAATATAATTAGCGGAAAGACCTACAATTGGATTAGCTTCAGAAGTGGTGGAATCAATCTTATCTAAATTTAAATTAATCTTATATTTTGATAATAAATCTTCTCCTAAATCTATTGAAGGAGGATTATTGTTTGACTCATTATAAATCCAGCCAAATATATAATAATCTAAAACAAGATTAATATCTCCTTTTCCAAATCCCCAATCATTATTAGGCCAACCATAAAAAGCACGCGTATTATTAGTGTTTACTCTAAATTCTTTATTAGGAAAAGGACTAATATTTATAACATTATCAAAAATGTATCTAAAAGTATCGACTCCGGAGCAAGTATAGTTAGTAATAATAGCAGACGAATAAACTGAAGTATAAAGACAATTATTATCTATATTAGAATTTACATCGCTACAATCCCAGCTAGAGCGGCAGAAATATGTTTGTTTGGGAATGCCGTGATAATCGAATAATTTCGCCTCTACATTTGGAGTAGGAGTAGCAGTAGGAGTGGGAGTTCTGGTGGGAGTAGGAGTGGGAGTTCTGGTGGGAGTAGGAGTGGGAGTTCTGGTGGGAGTAGGAGTGGGAGTTCTGGTGGGAGTAGGAGTAATCACATCTATATGACTATGAGAATTTGTATCCCAACCTCTTGCCCAATAAGGATTTGTTTCGCAAATACGAATAGCATGAACCCACATATCATAAGAATGACCTGACATAAATTCATATGGACCATATGAATTTGTAGTTAAAAGATCCATGGTGCAAATATCATATTGGTTTGGATTTTGGCAGCAATCTGGATAAGTTTGATTCGGCTCATTACATTTCCAGGGATTAACTGTATCATCTACTCTCAGCGCATAACCAGTGGCAGTTAATACTTGATCCCAACTAAAATTAGACCAACCCGGCAAAATATTTCCACTAGGAGAAGGATTTGAAGGTGGGCTAATCGGTGGACAAAAATACCAATAATGTGTCCAGTTATTATTGTTACATAAAAATTGAAAACTATTAAAACCAACCGCTATTGTTGGAGATGGATTTAATGATCCCGGCATTGCGATATAACCAACCTGATAATTCGAGGGCACAGTAATATTAGTAGTTCTTGTACCAGATGAAATATTAAAAAAGGAAAATGGATTATTAGAAGACGAACAACATCCTTCTATATTTACTGTCTGACTATTTGCTGGTTCTGACGTAACTTTTCCAGGCATCATATATTTTATACCAGTGGGGACGTTACAAGGATATTGGGCATGCACAGATGAAAAAGGAACAAAGGAAAAAAAGAAAATAATAAAGAAAAATATGTTGAATTTTGAAGATATTATTTTATTTAGGCAGCGCATACATTATTTCTATTTCCAGAATAGCATAATCGCAAATAAATTCAATACAGATTTTATATATCAATTATACTTAGTTTTGAACAATACTATCCGCATCCCTTTTAATCAATTCCAGATCTAAAGCCTCCTTTGTCAATGTATTTAAATAATCTTCATAATATAAAGAAAAATAAAATTCATCAGAAGAGCGATATTTCGACTGGTAAATTTTTTGCTGTAGATAATTCTGAAAAAAAGGATATTTAGCGCTTAGCTCGTTTATCGATTTATCTAAACTTTGATAATCTTCTTTGGCTAAAAATTGCCTCATTTCTTTTTCGTAAGCAAATAAGTCTCTTTGAGCTAAAAATTTGGCATTCTCGCGAAAAAAATATAATTGATCAGTATAAAGTCTGTGAGCTTGATCATAAAGATTTCTTAATTCATATTCCTCTCCCAATCTAAAAATAAGATTTATGTTTAAAGGATCAAGCCTATTTGCTTTCTCTAGTATAAATAAAGTTTCAGCACCGCTATTTTCTAAGGATGCCGCCCGGGCCAAAATAGAATCGCTATCAAGAGGAAAGATAAACTTTATAATAATTGATAAAAACAAGAAGATAAGCAATAGTTTAAAACAAGTATTTGTCAGTTTGATTTGCGGAAAAATAAAAGAAGGGAGTAAAAAGGCCAGGCACATCAGATAAATAAGAAAAATAGACAAAAAATGCCAATCATAATCTAGCAAAGAATGAAGACTTGAAGCTGTAACTCCGGTGAAAAGGCCTATATAGAGAAATTTTTCTTTTTCATTATCCAGCTGACTGATTTTTTTATAAGCATAAAACAAACTTAAAAATATAAAAAGGGCAAAAAATATTCCTCCTAAAATACCTGTTTCCTGGAATATCTCAAGATAATGATTGTGGGCAAACCAGCTGTATTGATTTATATTTTGCCCGTTTCTTTGGGAAAAATACCTGAAAGTTCCCAAACCAGTGCCAAAAAGCGGAGAAAATAAAATACCATCAAATGCTTGATAAAAATAATTTAATCTTTGCTCCCGAAAGACAGGTTTGTAAAAATTTTTCAATAAATTATTTCTAACAAAATCATCATTTATCAAATTGGAATAGATAAAGCTAGAGAGTAAAAATAAAACTGATAAAGAACTTAAAGTAACTGTCCAATTTAAGACTAATTTATATTTCTTTATCAATAGCAGCTCGTCTTTTTTGGCAATTAAAAAAGAAAATACCACGATAATTAAAGATAGCGCTAGAGATAAAATTGCTCCTCTACCCATGGCAAGAAAAAAAATCATCATAAAAAAAGAGGATAAAAAGAAATATATATATTTTTTTTCTTTATTTACTTGCAAAACCGGCTGAAATAGGACAATTGGAAGCGTAAATATTAAAAGATCTGAAATTCTATTATGAGCAAAAGAGGGATAAAAAAGATTCATGGAGTTTTCAATAGTTGGCAACTTGAAGAAAGGAAAAAGATATAATAAAGAAAGAAACGATAAAATCAGGCTGTTTATCAAAACCATTGGTAAAAAAAATTTATGCAACAGGATTTTTTTATCCTTGTAATTTCTAATGCTTAAATAAATCAAAAAATAAGCATAATATCTAAGCAGTTCTAAAAAACTTTTTGAAAGAGATAAAGATTTTATCGTTGAAACTGCAAAAAATATCAGAACTATCAGCCATAGATTTTCGATCCAAGTAAAAATTATTTGTTTTTTATGATAAAGTGAAAAAATAATAAAAAGAGCAGAAACTAATAAAATCTGATATCCAACTTCACGATTGAAGGATTCTATAATTGGTAAAAAAAATAAAAGACCTAAAGCAATCAAAAAAGGCATAATTAGAATATAGTAAAATTAGAGAGTATAGCCAGTTATAACTATAACACGGAAAATAGCTGTGATAAAATAAGAAAAATGAAAAAATACAAAATAAACAAGGGATTTATTGTCCAGAAACTGGACGGGAAAATCACTATCTTTGATGGAGAGAAGTCCATGCTTTACACCTTCAATGAAACAGCTTCCTTTATATTCCAGAAAATAAAGAAGGGGATAGGGGAGAAGGAAATAATCCAAGCCTTGGTAAAAAAATACAAAATAAAAGAGGACAGGGCAAAAAAAGATGTAAAAGAAATAATTAAAGATCTTTTAGTTAAGAAAATAATTAAAATATAATCGACTATTTTGAAAGTATTTATTTTTTTAAAAATATGAAATTTCGCGAAGCCAATATACTTCTTTTTTAACTTTTTGGATGGATTTATTAATAAAAAATTGTGGTGATATTGAATTGTTTTCTCTGTTAATTATTGAAATATTATAAATTTTAATCTTAGTTTATCTAAAAGGTAGAAAAATTATCTTGATAGAAAAACTTATTAGTTCTATAAGGGAATGAATTTGTATTATATTGAAATTGAAGATTTAATTTATATAAATAATAAAAGAATGGTGTATAAAATTATAGTTTAAATATATTTTCAATCTATAAAAAATAATACAATCTTGTTTCACCTACTGAAGAAAAAGAAATAATATATGAGGATTAAATTAAAAGTAACATCGAATCAATTAATTTTACACAATGAAAAAAATCTATCTTAAAATCGCGGGATTTCATATTAAACTAGTCTTCAACAAATTCTATATTAGAGATATCCAACGAAAGTTAATGAAAGATATTATTTCTGATTTAGCCGGTTTTGTTATTTTAAATTCAACTAAAAAACTAGATTATTCTATTATCTTTGATAAAGCTCTTAAAAAAGAATTTCTAATAGATAAAAAAAATAAGCAGTATTATATGGACTTCTTTAAAATAATTAGTAAAAATTGTTTAATTACTTATTATAATATTAGTATAACTGAATTTAGGCAAATACTAACTTATGTTATTCATGACCTATTGGTTAAAGACTGTGGTTTTATCTTACATGCATCCGCAAATAAAATAGACGATAGTTCGCTAATATTCATGGGAAAATCTGGAGCTGGAAAAACTACAATTTCCAAAAAAATAAAACAAAAATTTCCAATTATTGAGGACGATAAAATAATTATTAAAAAAGAATCTGGAAAGTATGTTTTATATCAGACTCCTTTTATTGAAAAATCAGTTAATATAGTAAAAACTTCTAATCCTCTAAATATTGGGCTATTATTTTTTCTAAAAAAAGCCAAAATTCTGAAGATCACCAGAATTTCTAAGGATGTTTTACTAAATTTATTAACCAAACAACTCTATACTAATCAAATAGACGCATCATTTCAGATAACAAAATTAATTGAATTTATCAATCTTTATCATAAGAATTTTTTCTTTTTTCATTCAGATAATAAAAAAACAAATATAATAAATTCGATATTAACAAAATATAAAAATAAGAATTTGTAAAAAAGAAGTTTAGCAGTAATTTAAGTAGGCACACAACAACAGTCCGAACACCTCTTAGGAGCCACACATTGATCTATTGTACCACAAACTATACCACATTCCGGAGGATAACAGTTTGCTAATAGATTATTGGATATTTCATTAAATGGATTAAAAAAAAGATTATATAAAATAATTCGCGACCGAATTTTCGGTTTTATATAAAAGATTTTTTTATTAATTTTTTGATTTTTCATAATGATAAAAAAAACTAGAATATATAATATTCGTGATAAGAATTAGCAATATTGTTAAGATCAATGTAAGTAATAACCTGAATATTATCTCCAGATTTAATATCCTGATAGGTGATTGTTTTGTTTGCATCTCCTGTTTTTTGAAAGAACTTATGCTTTGAAATTTGATCGATAACGATCGAATATCTAGCAACTTGTTTACCTGTGCTATTTACAATTTGTATTGAAAATAATTTATTATTGTTTATATTATTCTCAATTGTCCCAACTTTTCCATAAGCTTTTTTTATTATAAAAAATTCTTTATCACCATTTTCTTCCCAATTTGTTATTTCTCGAATTAAAGTATTCTGAATGTATTCTATACTTGCATTACGATCACATGATCCTATCGAAAAACACGATATATTCTGCTGATCTTTGATTTGATTTTGTGTATTATTTGGTTGATCTATTTTTTTGTTATTATTTGTATTTAAAAAGTAAAAATAATATCCAGCTTCTCCTATTGTTACTACTATATTAAAAAAATAATTTTAAGAATTTTCATATTGCTCTCTTCTTAAAAAAAGAGTAACAAGTATTGACTGCGTTGTCAATATTAATTAATGTAAGGTATTTTCTTAATGAAAGCAATATCGTGCGCAAAATTGAGATAAGAACAAACGGAGAGATCAACATTAATGCTTTCCGGTAAAAAGGATAAGAAGAGAGGATAAATGACATTTTCAACCTCTGGATTCCTGCTTTAATTCTTTCTTGATGATCAAATATGTTGATTTTAAGAATTCTATCATCAATATAACTTTTTTTGTTTTTGTCGGGAGCAAATAATTTAAAATAATTTTGCGGTGGGGTAGGATGATAATATCTACTTAATAATTGAAAAGCCGGATAAATAAAATTCTGTAAACGATATTTCAAAATTCTTTCGGTCAAAATAGTCCATTTTTTATTATCCATTTTTGAAATCACTCTATTTGAAAATTCATAAAGATAACTTCCTATAAAATTATGCCGGAATATATGAAGAGAAAGATAAATAACCAGATTGACATTAGATAGAATAGGAAATAATTCACCGTGAACTTTTATATAATTTTTCTCAGCTAAGAAATTATCAGTTAGGCTTTTCAGAAACATTTCCGGATACAATGCATCTAAAGTTCCTAATTGATTGATCATAAAATGCACCTGCCGGTGGATATCAAAAACTATCGGAAAATCGTTTATTTTTTTTAAAAAAGATATTTCAATAAATTTATCGCTTATAATTTTCTGATTAGACCAAAGAGAAGAACTGCTTTTTTGATATCCATACCTTTTAAATAACTCTTCGGCTTTTTGATAATAAATAGGACTGATCAATATATCACAATCAGCATATATTCTTCTTGGATGCGTGCCTTCATAATAAAGATGTAAAGGAAGGCCTTTAAGAAATACAAAATCTATTTTTTCCCTTTCAAAAGCCTTTTTGATTTTGACTATTTCCTGAAAATATAATGTTGACTGAACCAGGTAAATATCTTCTAAAAAAAATTCCTGCTTGCCTCTTTTGACCTTACCTAATTTGGCTATAATATTTTTCGGTCTGATTTTTCCATCCGATAGACGATTGTTGTCTCCTTTGGTGACGAGGTATTTATCGGTCTTATAAATTACCCTATGGATAAAATATTTCCTGTTTTTTATTACCAAAACAACATCATTTACCTTTGTTTTTTTAAACGTGGTGCGGTGAAGCTCTAATACGTCCCCGGGGCAAAGAAGCGGCAGCATACTTTTGCCTTCCACCTTAAGGGTAAATTTGGGCTTTTTAATAAGCTTAGAAACGATCGAATAAGGAATATCCATAAGTATGGCTTTTTAATTGTAGCATAGTAGTTTGAGCGTCTAAAACAAAATAAATTGTCTCTCTAGGATTATTCTGATAAAATAAGCACATATGGTCATGATCTGGGATTATGATATTAAGAAACTAAAAAAAACAGCCAGCGGCCGCAGGCTTATACTGGAGCGGATGATAAATTACGGATTATATTTATCAAATAAGGAAAAGTTGAACCTTTCTGAGGTAAAAAAAAATTGGGACAAACTTCAGCTTGATCAAAACCGCAAACGATTTCTGCGATTTCTTATATGGGGAAAATAATATTCACTCCGATCCAAAAAGCGATATTTGATCGTATCTTCGACAATAAAGATATTTCCCAAAATTTCTATTTTACCGGTGGAACTGCTTTGAGTGTGTTTTATTACCAGCATCGATACTCGGAAGACCTGGATTTTTTCACTGAAAATGACTTTGGAGATGAAACAATAATAAAATTCGTCAATTCCGTTTCGGAAGAACTGGAACTGAAAGTTAGGTTTACAAGAAGGGACAAGGCACGGATATTTGAACTTACCAAAAAGGACAGATTCGCTATTAAACTTGATTTTGTCCACTATTTATTTAAAAGGATAAAAAAAGGAAAAGAATATAACCAATTTGATATTGACAGTCTTCTTGATATAGGAGCAAACAAATTACTTACCATCAATCAAAGAACTGATGTGAAAGACTTTGTTGATCTTTATTTTCTGCTAAAGGATTTCACTGTCTGGGATCTGATTTACGCCTGCGAGGCAAAATTCAAGCTGGAAACCGATATCATTTTATTGGGTGCGGATTTTATGAAAATTGACGGATTTGAAACACTGCCAAAAATGATTAAACCTCTAACTCTTGATGAACTGAAAAAATTTTTCCGCGATCAGGCAAAAACTCTGGGAAAAAGGGTTACTTACTAAAACAATGTGATATAATGCATAAAGCTATGAACTGGAAAAAAATAGCAAAAAAATACCGCAATCTGAATATTTTTATCATACTGGCGCTTTTTCTCTCGGCTTTTTCCTTGTTTTATTTTCTTTACTACCGTCAGAGAAATAAAGCTCAAGTATATATCTCTGCAATACTTACCACCTCCCGCCCGGAACAGACAAATTACGGAATGAGCTATTACTGGATTCCTTATTGGATAACAGACGCTATAACAATAGGGGATAGGGATAATTCTCCTTTGGGTGGAATTAATGCTTTGGTTATGGATAAAGAAGAATATAAAGCCTGGTCATATGGAAAATTCATTAATCTGATTCTAAAAATTAATGCTGTTAAAGACCGCTCTGGAGTCTATTTGTATAAAAACAAACCGCTTCTGGTAGGAAATATTATTGAGCTGAAACTTCCCAAAGTCCAAACTAATGCTTTGGTAACATATATTGGTTCTGATTTGCCAAATTTTCCAAAAGAAAAATTAATATTGAAACTGAAGCAAAAACAAATTGAATCATGGATTGCGGACAAGATAAAAATCGGCAGTGAAATAAAAAATAATAAAGAGGAAACAATTGTAAAAGTCGTCGATAAAAAAGAATCTCTCGCTACTCCCATCGGGATAAATTACGAATCCAGATCAGGGAGGTTATTGTATTCAAATGAAGCTGACAGAAAAGACGTTGAGTTGACTATTGAAATTTTAGCAGAAAATATCAATGGCGAATATTATTTCCAAAAGATACGCAAAATTAAAACTAACGAAAGTTTATATCTCCCTTTTAACGAAGTTAGCATTGATTTTCCGATAATCAGCATTGAAAAATAAGATAAATTTTCAGATTGTTATATTTTTATATTGTTTTATTAATTTTTTTATTTAATGGAGTTATTTAGAAAATTGTTGTTGTTATATTTCGATTTTGATAATTTGATATATCCGATGAGCCTCAAGCAAGAAATTTATTGAAAAGAGCTAGATATTTTGCTTCTTCTTTTTGCCAGTTGTATTTAGAGAGAAAATTTTTGGCATTTCTGGCATATTTTTGTCGCTGTTTTTTATTTTTATATAAAGTAAATAGCGCATTAGATAATTCCTTTGGTGTATTTTCCTTTAGAAAATAAAGCATCTTATCCGTAAAATAATCACTTAATATCTTTGTCCTGGTAGCAATAACCGGAACACCCATTGCAATAAATTCCAAAAGTTTCACCGGCATAATGCTTTCAGTGAATCTTCCTTTTTTGGCTAGGACTATACCAACATCAGCATGTCTTAATTCTTTTGCAATTATCTCAAGAGGTAAAGGTCTTTTTATTATTACCAGATTTTTCAACTTGTAATAAAGTATTTTCTGTTTTAATGCCTGAAAATATCTACCTTCCTGCTCGATTTTAGGGATGATAACAAATCTTAAATGCGGGATTTTTTCCTTGAGGAGATTAACCGCATCAATAACCAGTGACAGATTAAACCTTTCATCAATTGTGCCCATATACATAAGATTTAATTCTTGTAAGTTGTGGGCTTTTCCTGAGCGAAGTTGAAGGGCAGCAGATTTTCCCTGAGCGAAGTCAAAGTTTTGTAAGTTGCAGGTTGAATGTTGTAGGTTGTAGGTTATGGGTTGCGTGTGAAATATTTTAGGATCAGGACAATTGAGGATTATATGAATTTTATTATTGATTTCCGGATTTCTTTTAATAAAGATTCGTTTAAAAAATGGATTTGCTGTCAAAATAATATCTGAAAAATGCATTGATTTTTTTTCTAAATATTTTAGCGATTTCACTATCAAATTTCTTTCTTGGACATGGTACTTAGACATATATAGTTCTGGCATTGGGTCGTGAAGATCAAGAATTACTTTACTGCGAAATATTTTCGGTACCACTGCAGCAAAAACCAGAACATCTGGCATATTGTGGACGTGAATCAGCTTATATTTTCGAATAACGAATAATGAATTAAGAATTAGAAATGAAAAGATAAAAAACAAAAAATATTCGATAAAATACCATAATTTGCCAAGACGATAACGTGGGAAAGGATACATTATTAGACGGATATTTCTCTCTTGAGGCTTATAATTTTCTTTAAGGGAAATAATGTCGATATTATATCCTTTCCGCGCCAGACTTTCAGCATAACGGCGCACCCGCGCATCCCGAGAGTAATGGGAATAGACAAGCATGCAGATATTCATAAATTAGAAACTTAAATTAAGAATTACAAATTAAGGATAAATAAAATTTATCAGTATTATACAATAAATCCTTCATGCAAGGATGAGGGCGGAGAGAAGAAAAAAGAGGCGGAATTGAGAAAAATGGAAAAAAGGATTGAAAAAAGATATCCCAATAAGACTTAATAATCCTATTAAAGACGCTTTCTTATAATCAGTATGTCTATCCGAATAAGCTTTTTTTAAGACCAGAAAAATAAAGGCGATGAAAAAAATAGATCCTATAATTCCAGTTTCCGAAGCAATTTCCAAAAATGTATTATGGATGCGATAGAAACCGCTGGGATAGATAAATCTGGTAATATTGGTAGATGGATTTAAGGCATATGTTTCCAGCGAACGGTTCAAGCCGACTCCGAAAATTGGATATTGCAAAATCATGCTTAGTGCTTCCTGATATAGCTTCAACCTAATATTCATGGAACCACCTTCTTCGAAAGCAAGAGAAAATGATTGCAACCGTACAGCTAAATAAGGAAACATGGTGATAAAAATAAAAAAGAATAAAACTACAAATACAGAAAATACTGATAAATTGATCTTTCTAATTTTTATCTTCAAATCAAGCGGGATATATCCGCTCCACAAATAATATACTAAACTGAAGAGAAATATTGCCCAAGCTACCCGGCTGAAAGTAAAAAATATGGCAAATGAAACTAAAATTTCAAATAAGATATTCCATCGATTTTTTTGGGAACAAAAAAATAAAAAAGGAGATAAAACCAGAAGAACTGATGCCAGAATATTGGGATGTCCGGTTGTTCCAGTGACACGGAAAAGGTTTTCCTCTTCAACCGTCGTAAATCCGCCTGATCGGTCTGTTATTATCGGCTCAAAAGTCTGACCAAGCGGTCTTTGTACTCTCCACTGCATCAGTCCGATAACCGTTTGAAACAGAAGCATAGATAGAAATAAAATAATAATTATCGGTATATCTTTTTTTGTGAGATGTATCCGTAAGAGATAATAAATCAAAATACATTCTGAAAGTGTGACAAAACCCAAAAAGACATTGGTATAAGGATAGATTACTGAATTTATTGCTGACCAGATAAAAAACAACAAAACAAGAATATCCGCTAAGTGGATTTTCAGTGACTTTCGATTAAGTGATAACGGAAGTAATGCTACAAGAAATATTGTCATAGGTGATACCCACCAGCCGGAACCCATATTGAGACTAGACGGTTCCATTAAAAAAAGGCTTCCGGCAAGACCAATCTCTGAAAATAAAGACAGAATAAGGGAATAGAGAAGACTGGTTATGAAGTTTTTACTATAAAGATAAAAGGAAAAAGTAGATACAAAATAAGCTCCAAAATAGACTGGTTTATTGGGAGCAAAAAAAATAATAAGGTAAAAAAGGGCAAGTCCAAGATAGAAATAACTTTTTTTCATTAAACCCTGTTGTTTTTTTTGAGGAAAAACATGCACTTTTAATTTATCAACATCATCTTCTATCTTTACTATTCTATCTGTATATTCTGATTGTATTGCGGCTATAATTTCCCGCTCTTTTTTCCACTTTTCCAATTTTATTACCCAATCTTTTTTCAACTCCGCTGATTCTATTGTCAAGTTTATTTATATTTTTTTATTTTACTCCCAATTAACTTCAAATCTCTTTTTTTCACGAGACTTGTTTATTTCTTTGTAGAATCAATCTATTTTCGTAAGTAACTGATCTCGGTATTGTCTAACTTTCTCATCAATATTTTCTTCTGCTTCCGCAACTGTAATTTTTATCTCTTCCTTTAATGATCTTTACACCCTATCTATTTTTTTCATCCAATTGTAGTTTTGGAATTATTACTTTTTTTAATATTATTAGAATATTATTAGAATAATATAACATGAAATACTTTAGGTAAAGGGTTAATCTGATATCAAACTTGACTCTGATTAGCCAACACCGGGTGTTGATTTATTAATTTGAACAATGGTTTTTTTGTAAATGGACATTAATATCTAATAATGGTCTTCCGACAAAAATTTTTTCACAACAAACTCTTTTGTTTTTTTCCGTTTGAAAGTTCATAAAGAAGAATATTCAGTTATAATTTATATCACCTCTCCTTAGGTTTCAAGCTAAACCAACACCCGGTGTTGATTTACCAAGTCTTAATCCAATTTTTTAATACCAATATTGTCCAAAGAATATAAGCATTATTTGCTCTATATTTTTTATGATCATCAATCAGATTTATCAATTCTTTTTCTTTAAAAATATTTAACTGGAGAATTTTTTGCTCCAGTAATTCTTCTTTTAAATAATCATAATATTTCCCTCTGAACCAGTGTTCCAGGGGTGGTACAAACCCCTGTTTTCTTCGCCTAAAAGTCTCTTGAGGAAGATATTTTCTTGCTAATTTTTTCAACAGATATTTATTCTGAAATCCTCTTAGTTTGAATTTTGACGGCATTTGTGCTGTTAACTCCATAAACTCATGATCAAGAAGAGGAGAACGAGTTTCTATAGAATGAGCCATTGAAGCTATATCATTTTTATAAAGCAAGCAATCAGGAAGATATGTATGGATGTCAGTATAAAGAAACCGATCTATTAATTCATACTGGTCTTTTTTATTTATTAATTCTTTTAAAAGATTGCCTGACCTGGATTGGATGATGGTTTTTTTGAAATCTTCCGCAAATAAGTTGTTTTTGGTTTTATTATCGATAAAACTCATAATCTCCTGATAAAATATATTTTGGGGAGAGTAGGGGAGTGAAAAACATTTTTTTGTCTGGGATAAATCCTTTATATGAAAGCAATAATATGCGTATCCAAATAAATTGCTAAGATTTTTCTTAAAGGGAATTTTTTTAATTAAATTGAAATAATTCATTAACTGGTATCTTCTGTATCCGGCAAAATTCTCGTCTCCTCCATCCCCGTTTAAAGATACGGTCATATATTTTTTGCTTTCTTTCATAAGGAGCCATGTGGGCAGAATTGATGGATCTGCAAAAGGTTCCTCATATTGATAAACCATCTTGGAAAGTAAATCCAAAATATCTTCTTTAACCAGCAACTCATGATGATCAGTTTTATATTTTTGAGCAATTAATCTGGCAAATGGAAGTTCATTGTACTCAGATTCTTTGAAGCCGATGGAAAAAGTCCTGAGCTTTTTTCTAGATTGTATTGAGGCAAGAGCTGTAATAAGTCCAGAATCAATTCCGCCTGAAAGATGGATTCCTAAAGAAACATCACTTTGTAACCTCAGCCTAATAGATTGATTCAATTTATCGATTATTCTTTCCTGCCATTCTTCTTTGGATAAATCCAGTTTCTTACTAAAATCTTGATCCCAATATCTTTTTTTACTAATTTTTCCAACAGAAGTAATAAGCATATAATGCGCTGGCGGAAGCTTCCAGATATTTTTAAATCCAGTCTTGGGGGATGGAACATACTGAAACTTAAGAAACTCATCTACAGCACCCCAATCAATTTCTTTTAGTATTCCGGGGTGATCGATAAATGCTTTTAATTCCGAGGCAAAAATAAATAATTTGTCATTATAAAAATATTTCAACGGTTTTTTCCCTATCCTGTCTCTAGCCAGAAATAATATTTTTTTTCTCGTATCATAAATAGCTAAAGCAAAAAATCCGCGTAAGTAATTTAAGCAGTCAAATCCTTTTTCCTCATATAAATGGAGAATTACTTCAGTATCGGTTTTGGATACAAATTTATGTTTCTGAAGAAACCTTTTTTTTAATTCCTTATAATTATATATTTCACCGTTGCAAACCAAAAACACAGTTTTGTTTTCATTGATCATCGGCTGATGTCCAGCATAAGAAAGGTCAATTATCGATAATCTTGTTGCTGCGAGCCAAACATTGTCATTTACAATATATCCCTGATCATCCGGCCCGCGATGGTGAAGTTTTTTTAGAGTTTTTTTTATAAGAGGAACTTCCCGCTGGGGATCTATTTTTTGTTCATTAAAATATATTTTGCCGGCTATACCACACATAAATCCTTATGTTTCAGATCAAACCAACACCCGGTGTTGGATTTTCCAAAATTAAATCTTTAATCCGATGCAATTCCTGCTGATATTCCGCCTGTTCAAATACAAATTTTTCATAATTACGTCGGCCGTTGGCCAAAGCAAGAATTAAATCAGTCTTAACAAAGATATCTGAATCACCAGAAAAATTTGCTAAATATTGAGGAAAAGATGACCAAGGATAAGATTTTAAATTATTTATCTTAACTAATAAACTTGTGCAGGGATTTAGATGAATATATCTTGATACATGAAGAAGTTCTTCATCAGATGTAATCAATACAGCTTTGAACATTGATTGAAACAGAGGACCACGTCTGATATTTTTTATATTGAAATATTTCGCGTAACTGTTTTGTATTTTAGTTAAAGAACTAGATATGCCGTTATCGCTTACCTGTCTTAACAACAAGTGAAAGTGATTGGGCATCAGGCAATATGCTAGAATTTCTATCTGTAAAACTTCTGCGTCTAAAGATTTTTTGGAAATACCGACTTTAGGATTTCTTCCTTGATGAGAAAAGCATATTTTGGAGTTGGAAAAGCGATAATAATTAAGAAGGTTAATAAATCTATGATAGTCTTTTTTATTAATAAAAATCGTCGAATTTGCTACCCCTCTATTAAATACATGGTATATCTGATTATTGGCAAAAACAATTCTGCGATAAGGCATGTAAAGTCATTATAATCACACAATCCTTAGGTTTCAAGCTAAGCCAACACCCGGTGTTGGTTATTGGTTAGACTGAATGTTGATTTGATGTAGATTTATTACTTGTTATTTGTGTTTGGCAATGGCTTTTTTGTAGATAGTCATAAGTTTCTCGTAATGTTCTTCTGGAGAAAAATACTTATCTACATACTCTCTGGCATTTTTTCCCATTTGTCTACAAAGTTGGGGATTATTCCATAGCTTTAATATCCTCTCTCGGCAGTCTTCCACATTTCCCGGCTCAAAAAGAAATCCATTATAACCGTCTTTAACCGTCTCCGGAATGCCGCCAATATTTGAGGCAATAACCGGCTTACCTGATGCGAAAGATTCAAGAATCGATAGCCCAAATACCTCATACCAAAGAGAAGGAAGAATAGTAAACCGACTTCCAGAAATAAGTTTTTTTAATTTTACTCTGTCCTGAAATCCAATAAATTCAATATTTTTCAATCTTGAGCTTTTTAACTTGAGTTTAGATACATAATCAATATTACCCCTACCGACAATTTTTAATTTTATTTGAGGTAGTGACTTCATAGTCTCTAAAAGTAACTCTATTCCTTTTTCCGGTGATAATCTGCCAAAATATTGAATATAATCTCCCTTATTATAGTTTGGAATGTAATTTTTAGAGTTTATAAAATGGGGAAGATAAATAATTTTTTTTGAATATATACCATATTCAATAAGTTTATTTCTCATAAAATGACTTCTTGCCAAAAAAAACTTAATATTTTTTTTCTCCAGGTCTAGAAACTGATGACAATATTTCTCGATTATCTCTGCAATACTATATAAATATGAATCTTTTACACATTTATGAAGAATTGCTTTATAATAATTATTTGGTTTTGTTATTTCGCATATGGAATTATTATGGAATAGATTATAATTAGGTGAAATCAAATGATAGTCTCCTAACGACTGAACGATCGAAATATTCCTTTTACTGATTTCAGATATTATTGAGGGAGATAAATGGTGGTATATACTGTGCAAATGAACTATATCTGGTTTAAAATGACTTAATAAAGCGCTAATCTTTTTTTTTGCTTCAAACGAATAAATCATTCTCCCAAAAAAACGTATTCTTTCAGTTAATCTATTATTTTCAAATGAAACATTAGATATAAAATATTTATTCCATTTTGAAAATAAGTTGTTATCATGATGCATAGAAAAAAAGGCGACATTATGACCATATCTTTTTAATAATTTTGAAAGCTCAAAAAAATAACGATCTACACCTCCGCAAATATAAAAAAATTTATTTACAAGTAAAATATTCATTTAACAAAATAACCAAATCAAAAAAATTAATTACTTAATAATTAAAAATTCGCATCTATAGATTTGTGATTATAGACCTTTCATTCTAAAATATATAAAAGATTAGATTTTCAAAATTACTCAAATAATATGTCTACTTTATCAAAAAATATACTAATGTTCCTTGGCGTAGATTATGATAAATCAATTTTCCAAGTTCAATATTATTTGCCCAAATATCTTTCACAATATTCTAAGGTTATTATGGTAGACCATCCTCAATTTATGAATCTCTGGAAAATTATTTTTAAAAAAACTAAATTAATTGAATATAAATCCCAAAATTTAATTCTATATCGATCATTTGGCATTTTCCCTTTCAGTAGATCTATCATTATTTTTAATTTCGTAAATTATATTATTAATTACATAATATTGGTATTGCTATTTAAGAAAAATATTAATAATTCGCAAACTATTACGTTTACTCCTGAAATTGTTTTTCTGTTTCCATTTATTAATATTAAGAAAAAAAATATTTATTATTATGTAATAGATAATTATATCTCTTTGCCATGGTGGTCGAATAAATTTCAGCAAATTCAATTCAGAATTCTAGAAAAGATCTTTTTAAGAAAAGTCAAAAATATCATTACCACATCTGAATTATTGAAAGAGAAGTACATCAAAGTACATCCAAAAGTAACTTTTTTTAGAATTCCATCAGAACTCAATAATTATAATCTTATTAATAAAGATTCACTTTTATCTTCTAACCCTAATCCCTTATCTAATATACCGAAACCAATTATTGGATATATTGGAACAATTAATGATTGGAAAATAAATATACAATTAATCGAATTTCTGGTAAAAAAAAATAAAGAATTATCATTTGTTTTTATTGGAAAATATTCAAAAAACAGTAATAAAATTAACTCTATTATTAAATATTATTCTAATTGTTATCATATTGATATGCAATCCAAAGCGAATTTACCTTATTATGTAAATAATTTTGATATTTGTATAATTCCATACAAAACAAATTCTTATGGAAAGTATTCGTATCCTGTTAAAATAATGGATTACTTAATACTTGGAAAACCGGTAGTAACAACTGCACTTCCATCTATTAGATATCTATCTGAGAAAGGTTTAATTTATTGGTCTAGAAATGAAGAAGAATTTATCAAAAATATTAGAAGGACATTAAATAAAAAAAGAAGTTTTGATATTACTAAAAGAAGAATATCTGAAGCAAATAAAAATAGATGGGAAACCAGAATTATCCAATTTATTCAAATAATTAATAACTAGCTATTTTTTTTAATGTGTGGTGAAACAGCAATAAGTTCAATAATAGTGGTTGTAGAAAAAGATAAAAAATTTCTAAAACATTGTTTAGTCTCTTTAGAAAAATCTGCCAAATACGCAGGCATATCTGTCCAAATAATAATAATTGCAAATGGAATAATACCAGATAAACCAAGGTATTTAAAGTCTAAATATTCAATTTTTACTTTTAAAAAAAATGTTGGTTTTGGTAATGCCGTCAATTTTGGAATAAAAAAAGCAAAAACAGAGTGGTGCCTTGTTATTGCTCCTGACACAATCACACACATTACAACTCTCAAATATTTACTGAAAGTAAGAAATAAAAAAAATATCGCAATCGTAGGACCTAAGATAGTACTAAAAAATGGGTCTATAGATCACAATATACAACCAAAATTTAATTTATTAACAATTTTTCTTGAACAAAGCTATCTATACAAACTCTTTCCTAAAATAATTAATCACCCTTTTGGAAATAATTTATTTTATAACTCCGCCAAAAATGTAAACGGGCTTGTATCCACATACTGGTTAATTAATCGAAGAATATTTGTAAAGATTGGAGGTTTTGATAAACGGTTTTTTTTGTATTTGGAAGATAGAGATCTTTGCCAGCGATTAATAAGTTGTGGATATAAAATTCTTTTCCAACCAAAAGCAACTGTAACTCATCTACCCCACCAGAGTACTGGTGGAAAAACATCAGGAAAATTATATTTTTCAAGTTTTAAGAAATATCTAGAAAAAAATAATTCAGATGTTGAACAATATCTAGCAATAATTATTTATATTTTGGGATGCTTATTAAGATATTTATATTGGAATATTAAATTATTATTGCCAAATAATATCACGAAAAGAATATATATCAATAATAAATTAATCTTTTATAAAGAAATATTCGGAACTTTTTTCTCATGATGCTAAAAAATATTGTCAAAATTATTCTAATTATTTTATTATTTTCTCTTAATATTTTTCTTCTTAGGAGTCATGGTA
>FWPV01006326.1_pt1 | contig 22759 bp, 21 predicted proteins | sample 2228371 | NCBI WGS metagenome assembly FWPV01 (sample SAMEA103939776, study PRJEB20133) | metagenome | reverse complement strand
TTAAATATGGAAATGCTCAGGACTGACGTTCGCTTAAGCCGCTAACAGGGGGAAATCCCGGTACCGTGAACTTTTGACTGTCGAGTATCTTATAGCCAATGGATATAACTATGATGGAACGACAACGGGGAACAAGATAGCCAAGTCCATGGCCGCGAAAACGAACTGGAATACTTCAACAAACGCCGGTGCTATAGGAAACGATTTGTCTTTAAATAACAGGAGCGGCTTTTCGGCGTTTCCGGGCGGTTCCCGTGACTACGATGGGACGTTCGTCAAAATAGGCAACGACGGTTACTGGTGGTCGGCTACGGAGTACGATGCAGACTACGCATGGTACCGTTACCTGAACTACTGTTTTGTGGACCTCAACAGTTACCTCTAAGGTAAGAGGTTGGGTTTTAGTGTCCGTTGTCTGAGGGATTGATAGAAGTGAGAGGTTAAAAAACCAGACGCCTTGAAAATGAAAGCATGTCGGCATGGTTGGATGTTTGTTGACCCCATCCCACCTCGATCCCTCGATAAACTCGGGCGCCGCACCGAGCTCGTTAAAGTGGAGTGAGGTCAAGAGATGAAAATAAACCTTGCAGAAAAATTACGGTATAGCGTTTAAAATGTTCCTGTAAACTTCCTTCCTGTCGCCGACACGAACGACTAGAACAATCAGCATCTTTTCCTGAATCTGGTAAATAATCCGGTAATTCCCTGATCGTATCCGGTAGAGGTTTTCATTGCTTGCAAGTTTTTTGCAACCGTGAGGTCGGGGATTTTTTGCAAGATCGTCAATATCTTTTGCGACTTGTATAGAAAATTCCTTTGGAAGTTTTTTGAGCTCTTTAAGTGCGGAACGCTTGAACAGAATAGTATAAGGCATTTAAAGTCCGAATTCCTTTTTTGCCTTATCCCAGGCAATTGTCGTGTCTTTGCCGGATTTGAGTTCTTTAAGCGCCTTAAGGGCTTCTTTCAGATCTATTTCGTCTTCCACTTTCTCGATTTCTTCAAGAATTTTTAATTCTTTCATTGAAACCAGTGCGGCGACATCCTTTCCATGTCTCTGGAGCAATACTCTTTCACCGGCATAAACGACACGGTTTAAGGTTTCGGCAATCTCGTTTTTAAACTCGCTTACAGGTAAATGAACCATAAACCCCCCATTAAAATACGAATTAGTTAAATTATATATTAAATACGAATAATTCGCAATTAATATTTGATAACATCTTTTCGCAGACGTGTGCAGGTCAGGCACGATTTATTCTTTTGGGTAAATGGCAAATGTCAATTTCTCCTCTCTCTTTGCTCGGTGCGCCGCGGTGAGCTTATCGAACCGGGGGGTGCACGGCGGCGCACCGAGCCTGCGGTTCCCGAGTTTATCGAGGGATCGAGGTGGGATGAGGTCGAAGGAAAAAGATAAACCACTAACTTTTCTTTTCACACAATAACCGGTACCGGAATAACCGAATTACGGCGGTTTGAAGGAGGCACGCTGTTTAAGATCGAATCGCAGTTTGAAAGCAATAGCGATGCCCTTATTTCGATTTCGACAATATCATGAGCATGCTGTTCATCCCCTGCATTGTGGATGTAATCCAATCTTTTCCGGAAAGGTTCGCTCGAGCCTATTTCTTCTGCCTTCAGGATTTCCCTTCGCTCGATCTTGCTTTCGATATCGTACATCGTCAAAGGGTGATTGTTTTTGTCAAGAAGCGCCGCTCCGTTTACTTCGATGCGGTCTATACGGTAAAGTTCGCTCAAAAAATACGAACAGTCGTAGAAACTTTTAAGAATCCTTACTATCTTATACGTTACGAATTCCGCAATACCAGACTCGCGGTATTCAGGAACGACAATGAAGTCGCGCAATGGAATAATTGAAACGTCTCGTAGTGAGGCGTTTCCAAGCACTCTGTAGAGAGCATTTTTATTGATAAGTCTCGGTCGGTTGTCAAATAACGGCTGATTGTTTAGAGAAGGGAAGCGTTCTATTCGGACGTCTTCTCCGTTTAAGCAATCTGCATCCACTACGTCTAGTATATCATTGGATACATCTGCTATGCAGCCGCTTACCACCGCCATTATCTCTTCGCCTTTTTCTTTTCTACATGAGGCTATTAAAACAAATCCCTTATTTATCAACTCCGACAGATCAGATTCAGAAGGAAGATAGAACAACCCTCCCCGTCGCGTATACGACTCACTCGAACAAGGGTCGAAAAGTATTTTGGCATTGCCAGCATGTACATAAAGCGGCTTATATATTTTTTCCCTCAAGATAGCCGCGTCGGCTGAGGTTGCATTACGTATGGTAATCATGCCGAATGAAATATGATGGTATGAAAAACTGTAATTTTTAATAAATGAAGCTAAACCGGCAGGCTTTCCGCACCCTTTTGTTTCTTCTAAACATAACAGCGAAATCATAGGCCCTCCACATTTATCTATCAACCGACGTTATACAAGTCGGTACAAATCTCAAACCTTTTAAGGGATTCCAGCACTAATCTATACCAGCATTCAATAATATAATCAAAAACATAAAGATATGCTTAATAAACAGACGAAATGTTTATTTTAATGGATGAAACGTAAAGTATAGATGACGAAATTCAAATAGATTTTATATTAATAAAGTGTCTGAAGCAACACTGACATCAATGACTTTTTTTCCGAGATACAAACCCGGATTTAAATAACATGATTAACTGCATTGGTTCCGAAATATTATAATATCTTATGATAAAGACACAAAGTCTGTTTTATATTGTCGTTATTAGTTTATATTTCATGGATACGTTATGAAGTTCATTGCTCATCGAGGCTATTCCCGTAAGTATCCTGAAAATTCGCTTTCGGCTTTTCAGGCAGTGCTCAACCATCCCTGCCACGGAAAGTCGCTCATCGGAATAGAACTCGACGTGCATCTTACCGCCGACGGTCGTATAGTAGTTCTTCACGAAACGGAAGTCGGGGGAAGGCTCGGCGGACAGGTGCCGGTAGCCCGCTGTACTTTTGACCGTCTGCAGCGGCTCTATCGGAGACAGCATGACGGAAAAAGACCTGAGATACCCGATTTCGAATCTGTGTTGTCTCTTGTCAACCATAAAACCGAGCTCTGTATCGAAATAAAGGATGCCCCTTATGATCTGGAATGGTTCACCAGAATTTTTGCCGAAGCGGTGGAAAGGTATAAACCCAGAGGCGATGTGATAGTCAGTTCGTTCTCTTACCGTATATTAGATTTTGTAAGATCGTACCTTGCCTGGTCAAACATACGCTACGGATATATTTTCGACTCTGTTGCGGCTCTTGAGGCGGTTCCCGGAATGATACGTAAACGGTTCGATCTGCTTCATCCCTGGTACAGACTGCTTCTGTCGACTCCTGAGAAATTTTCAGCCGAAGGCCCGCCTATCAGGTGCTGGACGGTCAACGAGCCTTATCTGGTAAGAGAACTGATGGAAAAGGCCGCGTCTCTTCCCGTCGAAGCGATAATGACCGATGATATAGAGATGGCGGCCGGTTTTACGGAAAAGAAACAGCAAAAGACTTTCTGATGTAAAAATACCCATTACGAACATAGGTATAAATAATAAAAGAAAAGGATGCTTATGAAAAAACCTGCCGAATCATGTGTGTTTTGCGACATAGTTAAAGGCAAAGAAAAATCCTATTGTGTTTACGAAGACGAACTTTCGATGGCCATTTTAGATATAAATCCGCTTGCCGAAGGCCATTGTCTTGTTATAACAAAACGACATGTACCCTGGTGGTTCCAGATGACGGAGGAAGAGATAAAAAGCGCTTTCACAACGGCAAAAATCGTAGCAGAAAAGATAATGAAGGTATATAAACCGGATTTTGTCGCTCAATATATTCGCGGAAGGCGGATACCGCATACCCATATCTTTCTTATTCCGACCATTGGAAGCGATCCTGTGGACAGGTTTTTCAACGCGCTTGAAGGGTTTCAGGAATCTCCCACCTATCTTGCAGGACTGAAAAGCCGCTATTCCCTTCAATCGGCGGCGCGGAAATTGTTGAATGCGTGATTGGCGCCGGCGGATTGCAAGCTGGCGGATCAATATTAATCCTTTATTTCTTTTTATACATAGCTTTTATAGTATTTTTAATTTATATCCAATAATAAATAGTATTTTTTATATGAATTTTTATTAATTACGACGGCATTTTACAGCCGGCCAACTAATACTGAAGATAAGAAAGGACTTCGGTGTGAATCTCGGTCTGGACATGTCTCTGAAGCTGCAGCAGAAATTGTCGTTTCAGATGATCCAGTCGCTAAAGTTATTACAGGTTAATACGCTTCAACTCGAACAAATGCTGCGCAACGAGCTGGAGATGAACCCCGTACTCGAAGCGGTCGAAGAAGTGGATAGTGAGAGCAAAGATGAATCGGAACAGGAACAAACCCAGGAAAGGGAAGAAAATAACGAGGAGGATTTGAAGACGTCGGAAGACGATGTCGACTGGGAAGAATATCTGGAAGAGGGTTTCGACCTTGGGTACTCGTACAATGAGGAGAAGGATCCTAATGAAGAGAAGTACGAGCCTACCCCCGTTTATCAGGAAACCCTTGAAGAGCATCTCATTAAACAGATAACCGAGAAGAAGATTCCGAAGAAACTCCGACTTATGGTGCAGTTTATAATAGGTAGTCTTGACGTCGACGGATATTTACGGATGGATATTTCGGATATTGCCGACTATACGCAGAGCCCTGTATTCGATGTAGAGGAAGCGCTTCATATCGTTCAGACGATGGATCCCCCCGGGGTAGGTGCCAGGAATCTGCGCGAGTGCCTTATGCTTCAGCTTCGCGCGCGTGGACAACAGGAGGGACTTGCCATGCGTATAATCGAAGAAGGCTGGGAGCTTTTCGAACGGCTGAAAATAACCGAACTGTCAAAACGATTCGGCGTCGAACCTCGACACATCCAGGAAGCGATCGACGTTTTAAAGACTCTGAATCCGAAACCCGGCTATCAATACGCTTCCGAAAAACCATCAACGATAATTCCCGATCTTATAGTCGAAAAAATCGACGGCGAGTATGTGGTGATGCTCAACGACCGTTCTATACCCTCCCTTCACATCAATAGTGAATACGTAAAGCTTCTTAAAAGGGGCAGTCAGGCAAAGAGCGAGGTGAAGAAATACATTAGAGAAAAATTCAACAGCGCCTCATGGCTGATCCGCTCCATCGAACAGCGCAAGAACACCATGCTGCGGGTTATGTATGCCATCATCGAACGACAGCGCGATTTTTTCGACAAGGGCCCGCCAAACCTCAATCCGCTTAAGCTGCAGGATATCGCCGACATGATCGGAATGCATATATCGACCGTAAGCAGAGTTACCAGCAATAAATATGTGCAGACAAGCCACGGCATATTCGAACTGAAATACTTCTTTACCGAAGCAATTTCCCGGGAAGGCTCGACGGGGACAACCGACGTCTCCACCGAACTGATCAAAAACCGTATAAAGGAGCTTATCGAAAACGAAGACGGTTCGAAACCTCTTTCCGATCAGAAGATCGCGGAACTGCTCAAAAAGGAGGGTATGCCGGTGGCGCGACGTACCGTGGCAAAATACCGCGAACAGCTTAAACTGCTCCCGGCAAGGCTGCGTGTTAAATATGTTTGATAAGGAAGACGGCGGGACAAAAGCATTCCTTATTGTTTCCAATTTATGACCGAAATCATCGGGACCGGCTTTAAACAAGAAAAATAAAAAGGTTCGCATGATAAAATATCCAGCCGTTTACAAATACGTTTCTCTTTTATGGATAATTCGTATTTTTACGGCATCCGCTGGCTCTCCAATGGGGAATTATTTTTTCCCGGAGATTACTTTCAGGAAGATACGATTAAATAAACTCGATAAAGACAGCGTATGTAAAGTTGTAATTGGCTTGAAAGAATACAGAAGGATCTTTGATAAAAGCGATATTCTTGACACAGTTAATAATTTCTACTCATCCGACATCGACAGCGACGGCAACCCGGAAATTATTTATTATGGTTATACCGGTGCCGAAGGGTATTGGACGATAATATGGAAGAACGACGGCGGAAGTCTGCACCTGCTCGGCGAACTTTACGGAAGGATAATCGGAATAGGCGATTCATTCCATATTTCCACGCTGGCCCCTCCATGTTGCGGTTCCTCATGCGGTTACGCAAACCTTTATAAAATGAACGACGAATGGTTCGATCTCCGGAAATCGGTCGCAGTATTCGGCAGTATACGGATTCCGCATTCTATACCGATAAGAAAGAAGATTGTTATAAAGGACGCTATGGCTCGTCTCGTTGCCGTACCGTCCCTTCAGGGTATCGGAAATATCATAGTCGAATTGAATAACGGAATATCCGCATTTGCAACTGCAGAGTACAAAGACCGGAATGATAACAGGTGGTTCTTTGTAGTAACCGAGAACCCGCAAAAAGCGGAAGTGAATGTTTACAAAGAGTATAGAAAAGAAGGAAGATCGATTTGCGGATGGCTGAGTGCAGGCGGAGTCTGTTACGAAGAAACAGAAAACCGAAGTAAGTAAAGAGCGTGTGGATTGTATATAAATAAACACATCGGAAAATCAATTCACGGGCATAAAAACCGGAATGAGGATGATAAATATTTAGGCCTAATTTATTGATTAAAATAGAACCTGTCATTAGATCACTCTCTGCCGTCTTATATAAAATACGGCCTTATTGGGTTTAATGAATAAGCCTGAATTATTTTATGTTATGCGTTTAATTGAAATTTCGGGTGGGGAGATTAATAATTATTTAAGGAGAGAACGCGGGATTGACTAATGGTAAAAAACCGTATTATTGCCAAAATACTTGATTATCGGAGAGAGTACGGTACTCTGAATTTAATCGGAATCTGTCTCACGACGCTTAAAAACACTCTTTTTTTTTATAAAAAAGAAGTTGTCGGCTGCATATTAATAGAGGAATCATTAACAAAAAATCCGTCTTCACGGCCTGAAATTCCACTTAATGTAAGACCTGCAGTACCTTCGGATGTTTCTGAATTGAAAAAACTCACGGCAGGGTATAAAAAAAGAGACTTTCTGCAATGGATCAACGAGAGGTTTATTTTTTTTGTTGCTCAGCTTGTCTCCGTTGAGGCTCATAAGGCGGGGAATGGAACCCCAAACAAAATAGTCGGATATGTTTGCGTCTGCCCTGCAAGTAAGTCGAGCCATAAGCTGGTGTCGATTTTAAAATTAACGGATACGGATTACTGGGCGCTCGACGCCTATATTCATCCGTCATACAGAGGAAAAGGTATCAATTCAGCCATGGCTGCCGGGTTTCTGGCTCAGGCGAAAAGAGAGGGCTTTAAAAGAGGTTATGGATCCATCCTCTATAACAATCTGGCCTCCCGAAGAGCATACAGTTTGATAGGCGAAAAAGAGATCGGTATATTTATCACTTTAACCGTCGCCGGATTTACCTTCCATTTTTTTAAACGGAATAAAGGAAATGAAGAGTGTTTCAACGGATGAAATAGACGGACTGTCTATTGACAAGATAAAAAAAATACAACTTAAACTGATAAAGGAACAACTCGAGTATGTTCTGAAAAAGTCGAAATTTTATCGGAAAAAATTCAAAGAAGCAGGGATTTCTTATGACAAAATAAAAAAAATAAAAAGCCTTAAAGAGATAGAATGCATTCCTTTCACCACAAAAAATGAGTTGAGAACCTTCAACGATGATTTTTTTTGTGTTCCCAACAAAAAGATTGTAGATATCGGAGCTACTACCGGAACCACCGGCAGCCCGATTATTTTGCCTGCTACAAAGAATGATATAAAGCGGCTAGTTTCAACATATAAAAGAAGCTTTTATTCTATCGGAATTACTAATAATGACATCGTACAGCTTTCCGTTGCTTTCGATCAGCTTTTTCCTATCGGTGTAACTGCAAATGCAACTCTGAAAGAGATAGGCGCCACAGTTGTGCGTATGGGGCCTGGAAATACCAAAAGACAGATCGAAATTATGAGAAGATTGAGATCAACCGTCATTTTTGCAAGCCCCGACTATATGCTCACACTGGCCGAAGCTGCTAAGGAAATGGGATTCGATCCTGCAAAAGATTTCTTTCTTGAAAAGGGGTTGTTTCATGGGCATCCCCTGTTCGACAGGGAGTGTAAACCGACGTTATTGGCAGATAAAATAAACGAAATATGGGGCATAGAGTGTTTCAGCTGTTACGGTTCAATGGAAATGTACTCGGGAATGTTCGACTGCAGATTCCATTGCGGTTACCATACCCATCCCGACTGGCTCTATCTGGAAATAATCGATCCTAAGACCGGTGAGGTACTGGAAGATGGTATGGAAGGAGAGATAGTTGTTACAACATTAAGAAGAGAAGCCGTACCGCTGATTAGATTCAGACAGGGCGATATTACAAGTATAATATCGGAACCATGTAAATGCGGAAAAACTTCTCCAAGAATAACGGCTATTGCAGGCAGAGCCGATCATCAGATGAGATTGAAAGGAACCCTTGTCTACCCTCAACAAATCGAAGAAATTTTAATAAGAGAGCCTGAAATTACAGAATATGCTCTCGAAGCCTACAAAGATGAGAACGATTGTGATGCATTGAAAATAATGGTTTGTCTTAAGGAAGGATATGAATCGGCACTGGAAAGAATAAAGACAAACCTCAAGGCAAGAATAAGGATTACTCCTGAGATGGAAATACTTTCATCAAATGAGATATCTAAAATTATTTATCGCCACGGCAGCAGAAAACCTTCAAAATTCATTGACCGAAGAGCATACTTAGCCTAAACCATACAATATTACTCCTTGAAATCCAAATTATTTGGTTAAATCGGTTGAGATTCTTTATTGTTGATATTTCCCTTTCTCTTTTCTTTAAACCGTCTTGATAATTTTAGTTAAATATAATAGTATTGATGACATAAGACTTTTTTTAGAATTAGTTAAATTGTCAAAAGGTATACCGAAGATCTGTACGGTAGTCTAAAATAGCTAAGTCTTAGTGTAAAACCTGTGATCGGTTTAATCATAATGCAAAAAAACAGAGGCGTATTCAAAGACCTTTTTAACAGACTTGTAACTCTTGAATATGGGGCCGGAAGTTTTATCGATCCCGATGTGGTAATTGACGCACCCGATAAAATACATATCGGTTCAAATACTATAATTCGTAAAGGAGTAGTGCTCAGGCCGGAAGGCGGAGAAATTCAAATCGGTAATAATTGTGTAATAAATCATTATAGCGTTTTTCATGGAAAAGGAGGAATATATATAGGAGACTGGTGTATTATTGCACCTCATTGCGGTTTCTATGCACAGAACCATAGTTTTGATCGGTTTGATATTCCTATAACCAGACAGCCTAACATCGGTAAAGGTATATATCTCATGGGAGATAACTGGATCGGCGGTCATAGTGTAATTTGTGATGATGTTACACTTGGTAAAGGAACGGTAATAGGGGCGAATTCCACCGTTACCGGATCTATACCTATGGCAACAGTGGCGGTTGGATCACCGGCGAGAGTAATCAAAAATCGTTTTGAAGAGAAATTTGTTTTTGAACACCGGGAGCGGGCGACACATGATGATATGCCTGAGAACATAATCCGGTACGTTCAGGAACGTGGCCAAATAATTTCTTCCATGATTGATTCCAATGACGTGGTAATAGATATCGGATGCGGTGAAGGTATAATAACTTCAAAGATTGCAGAAAAAACTCAAAACATAACAGGATGTGATTATAGCGACGATAGTATAAAAGAAGCCAAAACTAGATATCCAAATATCAAATTTGTACAATCGAACGTAACTTCCCTGAAGTTTAAAGAGAACTACTTTACAAAAGTGATATTTACGGAAGTCGCCGAACACCTGTTACCGGTTCAATTGGTAAAGGCTATGGAGGAAATCACCAGAGTACTTCGCTTCGACGGAACCTTATTGCTTACCACACCTCTCACCGGAATGGGATATAAGACTTCCAACTATTCACATATTTATGAATATTCGTTAAACGAAATGACGGCATTGCTTGGTAATTACTTTAGTGAAGTACGTTTTTTAAATCCAACATTTGGATTGTTTTTGGCAAAGAATATAAAAACAGACGGCAAACGAGGCGTTAAGTATGAATGATTCATCTAAAACTATCTTATTGGCAACATCGGCTCCACCTGTACAGACTCCTTTTTCCACCACCGAAAAGAGACCTCCAATTGGTATGGGCTTTCTTATCTCAATACTTAAGAATGCAGGCCATAGGGTGCTTTTCAGGGATAATTACCTTTTAAACTACGAGCTTCCCGACGCCGATTTTCTTAACAGCAATAAAATTGAATATTATGGAATCTATCTTAATACAATCTGCTTTCGTCATGCTTGTGAGGTAATGTACCGTCTCGAGTATCTGCGGAAATCAAAACGGTGGCATGGAAAAATTATTGTTGGGGGACCGCATACCACCGTCGCTCCAGAAACAATACCTGATTTTGTAGATTTTGTGGTTCAGGGCGAAGGTGAACCGGCTATTGTTGACATAATAGAAGAAAAAGTGTCGCAAAGGATTGTGAGGTACCCGAGGATTCAAGATCTTGACAGGCTTCCTATGCCGGCATGGGATGCGTTTGTGTCAATGCCATACAGATGGGATTGCGACTTTTTCAACGAAAAACCGGTTTTTACTATGAATACCAGCAGAGGCTGCCCTTTCAGATGCGCTTTCTGCTCGGTCTGTTCTGTTTGGGGAAAACAATATACCATGTTCAGCGCAGATAGAGTCGTGGCAGATATAGAATATCTTATATCCGCTCACGGCGCCAAAGGAATATACTTTAGAGAAGATAATTTTACTCTTAATAAAAAGCGGCTTGAGCGGTTCTGTAATCTGATGATAGAAAAGGGAATAAGAATACCATGGGTATGTGAAACAAGGGTCGATACACTGACAAGAGATCTTGTTGAGTTAATGGCTGCAAGCGGGGCCAAAGGGTTATACATCGGGGTGGAAAGTGGTTCTCCCCGTATGCTGGAATTCATACAGAAGGATATAAGTATAGATCAGATAAGGCAGGCATTTAGCTGGTGTCGTGAATTTAATATCAGCACGGCGGCTAGTATCATTACCGGATTACCAACGGAGACTCCTGAGGATGTAGAGGCAACCCGGAGACTGGTTGACGGTATAAAACCTTCGATTACATGGTATAATGTCTTTGTTGGAATTCCCACCAGCAAGCTTTACCGGTATTGCTTGGATAACAAATTGTACGAATTCATTGACGATCGAGGGCTAATCTATTTGAAAGGGCATGATAAACGCACAAATCAGTTCTACGGTGCGGCATGGGACAGTGGTACGCCTGTTAAAATCGGCGATGATGGTAGTATATTAAACCCACGAGTCAGTGTGGTGATGTCGGTATATAACGGCGAGAAATATCTGGAACAGGCAATACGGAGTGTCCTGAGACAGACATTTCCTAATTTCGAATTTATTATTGTTGATGATGCGTCTACCGATAAAAGCACGGAAATTATCAGCAGCTTTGATGATCCAAGAATAAAACTTATAAGAAACAAAACCAATATCGGATTGACATTGTCTCTTATTGAAGGTATTAATCAGGCGAAAGGTGAATATATCGCCCGCATGGATGCTGATGACGTCTCGTTACCTCACCGTCTCGAAACCGAGGTTAGGTTTTTGGATCTTCATCAGGATTATGCACTTGTAGGAAGTTCGTTTTATGTGATTAATGATATGGGTGAGAATATGGGAATAATCCCTGTTCTGTTATGCTATGATCAGATAAAGAACGAACTACTTAACAAAAACTGCTTTTGTCATGGCAGTATTCTCATAAGAAAAACCGCTTATGAGTCGGTTGGCGGATACAATAGCGATTTTCGCTACGCTCAGGATTACGACCTGTGGTTGCGCATTGCAGAAAAATATAAAATAGGAAATATTGAAGAGCCTCTCTATTGCTGGCGAGACAGTTCAGAATGTGCTTCAAGAGCAAAAGGTGAAGAGCAACGGAATTTTGCCGATAAGGCAAGGGAAAATGCAATACTGCGACGCAAGTCAAATGTGGATCCGACTGACGGCAGACCACTGGTATCAATAATCGTTCCTACATTCAACCGGCCGCATCTTATTGGTAATACGATTCTCAGTATTTTAAACCAAACATATCCCAACATAGAAATTGTAGTTATTAATGATTGCGGTTCTCCGGTCGAGGATATTGTTTGTCATTTTAACAGCAATAAAAATATCACTTATGTACGTCATTCAAAAAATATGGGCCTGGCAGCGGCCCGCAACACGGGTATAAGGGTTGCCAAAGGGGATTATATTGGATATCTTGATGATGACGATATATACTATCCGGATCATGTGGAAGTACTTGTCGATTATCTGATTAAAAACAAAGCTCAGATAGCTTATACGGACGCCTGTAGGGTATGTCAGAAATTAATCAACGGAAAATGGGAGACATTAGAACGAAAGTTACTTTACTCCATGGATTTTAATAATGACACAATTTTAATCAGCAATATGTTTCCTGTATTATGCGTTCTTCATGAGAAAAAATGTGTCGATATTGTCGGGGGATTCGACGAGTCGCTCAAAACACATGAAGACTGGGACCTTTGGATTCGTATGTCCAGAAAATTTGCTTTAAATCACATTAAAAAAATAACAGCTGAATATGTTGTACGAATAGGAATATCCGGACAAATGAGTACTAGCCCTGATAGTAATTTCAACGAAACAAGAAAAATAATATATCAGAAATATGCAGACCTGGTTAAAGACCGGCCGGAAATAATAAAGGCACAGGAATTAGAGCTTATATATAATGATAAATTGGTTCCCCAGCATAAAATGTTGACACAACTAAATAAATTTATCGAAAATGTAAGTATACTCGTAGAGAAGGGAGATTTACAGGCAGGGCTGAAATTGTTTGATACACATCGTAGTAAATATCCTGATTCCATTCCGGAATTAAAGCGAATTGATGCTCTAATGAATAAGTTACGTTTAAAAATTCAGCAGAAACCTATAGTAAGATAAGTTTACTCCAGAAATAGAAATCTTTTCATCAAATGAGATATCTAAAATTATTTATCGCCACGGCAGTAGAAAACCTTCAAAATTCATTGACCGAAGAGCATAAAATCTATACTACAGGAAATATCATCTTAAAGTTATTTTCAACGTAAAAAGCGTTGAACTAAATCTAATGATTTTTAAATATTATTAATTGCCAATCCTCAAGTTACCGCTTAAAATAAAAGAGATTATAATCTAATCGTTGAACCGGTCTTCAACGTTTTTTATTGATTCCATACAATTACAGTTGCAGGTTGCATTATATTATTGATGGATATGAAACGTTTGTTTGAATATTTCGATTATCAGCAGTTCCTGCGCGACTTCTACGAGGAGAAGAAGCAGCAGAATCCCTATATTTCCTACCGGTATCTGGGAAACCGTATGCGACTGGATCCGGGGTTTTTACTTAAGGTAATTCAGGGTAAGATGCATCTGGCCGAAAGGTCGATACCGACGGTATGTGCATTTTTCAAATTTTCGGAGCGGGAGAGCCGTTATTTCGAAGTACTTGTCAGATACAATAAGGCCAAGACCATATCGGATATAAAGTTGTATTTCGAAAAACTTATGTCGCTCAGGGAGTGTCGCGCCCGGCCCGTAGAGGAGTCGCAATATGCTTTCTATCAGAGATGGTATCATAGCGCAATCCATGCACTTCTTTCTATATACGAATTCAGGGGAGAGTTCAAAAAGCTTGCATCCATGCTTTCGCCCCCCATCAGCGCAAAGGAAGCCCGCGAATCTATTGCGCTTTTGAAAAAAATCGGTATGATAAAAATTGATGAGAACGGCGTATATCGGCCGACGGAGTCCTTTGTGACAAGCGGTGAAAAATGGCATAGTGCTGCAATAAGAGATTTCCAGAAAGAGACTATAAATCTTTCTGCAGAGGCACTTGAACTGCATCCTAAGGAAAAACGGGATATTTCCACGATCACGGTTGCGCTTTCATCGAAAGACCTGCCGGAAATAAGAGAGCGCATACGGCAGTTCAGGCAGTCGATTCTTACGCTTGATAACGAGAATGAAGCCGATACGGTATTTCAGATAAATATCCAGGTCTTTCCGGTGACCAAAACTATCGGAGGCGGCGAATGAAAAGCTTACGCCGGACCGTATTATCGGTGCCGTTGCTTTTGGTAGTCGTCTGTTCGTTCGGCGACAGAATTGCCGGAAGCAAAGGCGGATCGGAAACCACAAACGGCATTACAGCATGCATTTTACGTAAAGACGGCAAGCCGGCGGTAGGAAGTCTGGTCAGACTGCGCAAACGAGACTATGTGAGCGATATGTCGGATAATACGGTCTTTTCATCTGGTGGTATTGACGCCGTAACCGACAGGCAGGGGCGTTTCTTTATCTGCGGCGTCGAGCAGGGGGATTATTGTATCGAGGTAAACGATACCGGAAAAGCCGACGGATACGGCGGCGCGGTGCTGTTGAAATGCTCGGTCGGCGCCTCCGACACGATCGATTTCGGAACCGATTCCCTGCGCTCCTATGCTTCGGTTAAAGGCTTTATCGATACCGAAGATACGGGGCCGGAAGTGTGTATGGTTCAGGTAAGGGGGCTTGAACGTCTGGCGCGGGTTGACAAAAACGGAATTTTTACTTTCAACGATCTGCCCCCGTGTACGCTTGACATATGCATAGTAAAGGCGACGGGCGCGTCAACGCAGCCCTTAAGAGAGATAATAAATGTCAAAGCGACTTCAGACGATACGGCTACAGTAGTAGTAGAGGGACAAGCCGCTTTTTCAGGTTACATTTATCTTGATCTACCGTCTCTTTCCTCGACGGTTACCGGTTTTCCTATACCCATTCGTCTTGATAAATCGAACTTCGATTTTTCGCGGACAACGGCCGACGCCGGGGATATCGGTTTTACAAAAGCAGACGGCAGTCGTCTCCCCTACGAAATCGAATTGTGGGACAGGGAAGCTGGTAAAGCGGCGTTATGGGTACGGCTGGATACTATCGATCACAACCATAATAAAGAATTTATCATTATGAATTGGGGCGGCGCCGATCCGACATACAGAACGGACGGATCAGCGGTTTTCGATTCGGCAGAAGGTTTTGCAGGAGTCTGGCATTTCAGCGAAGATCCTACCGCAGGAGTGATCGGAAACAGCACCGGCAAAGGTTATGACGGAACACCCAACGGTTCAATGAACGGTAAAAATTCGGTGGCGGGCATAATCGGCAACGCACTCTTTTTCGATGGAAAAGACGATTACGTCGCCGCGGGGATACTTAATCTGAAAGGAGCTTATACATTAAGCCTCTGGATAAACGCTTCCGACCTCGGCAGTGCAAGAAGATTCATATGGAAAGAGTACTCCTATACCCTCTGGTACGACGCCATAGCGGGCGGTATAAGGGTGGAGCATTTCGTCTTTCAGGATTCCGTAGCGGTATGGCGCGGCGTTTATCAGGACAATTCCAGATCGCGCCTCATTCCTCTTGATGTTGACAAATGGTACTATATCGCGGCCGCATTCGACGGCGACAGGATAAGATGCTATATAAACGGCGAGATGGCGGATTCCACAAATTCAATCGGCCTTCCGCCGGTATGGAGCGATCAGGTTCTCTCGCTCGGCGGCCGAAAAGAAGAGTATGTCAAGGGCATAATGGACGAAGTAAGAATAGAAAACAAAGCACGATCCGACGACTGGATAAGGCTTTGTTTTGTCACCCAACGACCGGGAGGAGTTGAGGTAAAGTTCAGAAGATAAGGAGGAAATGTTATGCTGTGGAAAAATTTAAATAATAGGAAAAAAAGAAGAAATACCCCCATTTTTTTTGCCGCCGTTACGGCTGGTATTATACCCTTATCAGCCGTCTCCGTTGCATCCGACGGCGACCCGTATATATGGCCGGAATACAATCCTACAATCAATTATAACTTCAGAGATGAATTCCCCGATATTTCAATGCCCGCCAAAGATCTTGACGACTGCAAAGGAGTTGCGGGTACGATTTCCGACGGATGGTGGACTTTCAAATGGGGGGCCAATAAGAATCCCCTGGTTACTGAGGCGGCGATTAAACCTATGCTTGCCCGTCTCAATAAGGATTTTGCGTATTTCAGAGACGTTATGGGATGGCCTCCCGACAAGCGGGTTCAGAACGGATACCGCAGCGCCGTGTATCTTTACGGATCAGGACTCTGTACCGATAATGCTCCAAATACCGAAAAAGGCGGCTGGCAGAGCTCGGTAGGAGGCTATCCTATTATTCTGGTTTCTTATTATCCGGTTTACTGTTTCGACCCTGCCTGTACATATAGCGATAAAGAGTATCAAACGGGCGGGGTTGTTCACGAAGGCATACACTGTATTCTCGCAAGTCTGCCCGGATGCAAAAAGGCTGCCTGGTTTCATGAGGGCGGAAATACCTGGTTGCAACAGCAGGCCGATGCGCAGAGGTCGGGAAACTACTCCAATATGGGCTTTCTTAACGGTTGCGCATTTATCGCTCCGTTTATGCCGATCGAATGTTACAGCGGTTGGCTGCAGGACGGAAGTTTCGGCGGTCCTTCCGCGGAAGGAGTCGACAGATATGAAGGCGGCAGACAGATCTGCACATGGCGGAGATACCTCGGCGGCACCCAATACGGAAACGGTTTTGCGACATTTCTGGGCGAATGGGTGGGGCTCGGCAGCATCCCATGGATATGGAGATACTGCACCGGAAGGGTACTCGAAGGCATTGCAACCAGACTTGGCGACGAGCAAACCAGACGTCTAATTATGGAATTCAGGGCGAAACAGGCGCTTCTTGACATGAAAAAATGGTCCAATGCATTTAAAAAACTGCTGAACGACAATTTCGGAGCTACAATAGGGCCCGAATGGGAGCCATACTGGATAAACTGCGAACCGTGGAAAATGACGCCTTATGCTAAAACCACAAACGACGGCAACGGCGTTCTCATTCCCGAACAGCGTACGACTCCGGGATGGTCGGGGGCAAACCAGATTCCACTTAAAGTTAACGGAAGTATGGTTAGCGTGGAATTTCAACCCATAGGAGCCAATATGAGCTGTCAGCTGTGCTACCGCGCCAAGGATGGAACGCCGGTATACGGCACTCCTGTGACAAACGGTAAATGCAGCCTGCGGCTCGATAAAGAGCCTGCCAACGGCGTGGTAATAGCCGTTATATGCAACACCGATTATAAATATCTCGGTGAAGAGACCAGGAAGGCCCATTACGATTACAGACTTAAAATTATTTCCGGAGTAGCAGGAACGGCGGATATTTATACGAAATGGTACGACGTTAATTTAACGACGTCGACACTTTCCATAAGTAAAAAAAATGGAAGAGGACAATATAAAATGAAGAGGATCGATGCCGCAGGGACATTTTTCCGTTATAACCTCACTACTGCGGCCCCAGTAACCATAGAAATTTATACTCCCTCGGGTGTTCTGCTGAAGCGTATCGAAGCAGGGTATAAACAGCCGGGCCGTCACACGGAACGTATCGAAAAAGTCAACGGCATAACAAACGGAATCTATCCGGTAAAAACGACTGCCGGAAAAGACTTCTCTATGACAAATGCGATAATAATCAAATAAAAAAGGAGAAGGCGTATGGTTAGGCGTTTCTTTATAATGGAGATTGGTTTAATTGTTTGCTTTTTACTTGTTTTGCGTATAAACGCTCAAATCGACTCTTTTTCGGCGGAAAGAATGATGAAAATTCTGAGGAATGGAATCGATTCAGCGGAACATGAGCGGCGTCTCGAACAACATAGACTTTACCAATTGGAAAATCCTCCGACGCCGTTCGAAAGAGGACGGCAGTTCAAAGTTTTTGAAGGCGATTTTCTGCGGCCTTCTCCGCCGAATTCTTCTTCCTCCAATTCAGCCGTGCCGGTAAAAAGATTACTTGTTCTTGTCAATAAAACCCTTTATGCCGATTCGACCGCAAAGGAAAAAATCGACAGGTATATAGAAGACGTCGGAAGCGCTTACGGTTGTACCGTTATCCTCGAGACGCTCGAAGGGGGAAAACCTTCAGACGTCAAGGCTGTAATAAAGGAGCATTACTATAACGGAGGTCTCGACGGAGCGGTTCAGATAGGTAAACTGCCGGAGCCATGGTACGAATCGAACAACGATCCGACAACCGGCAGGTACGATAATTTCACATGCGACCTTTATTATATGGATCTCGACGGTGATTGGGGGGACGCCGACAATAACGGTAAATTCGACTCTCATACCGCAGGAACCGGTACTTTAGGCATAGAGATCTTTTACGGCCGTATCGATTGCACAACAATGGGAAACTACGGTAAAGAGGTCGATCTGTTGAGTGAATATATGGATAAATTGCATAATTATTATCTCGGTAAAGTAACGCTTTACAAAGCAGCACTCGGATATCTGGATCACGACTGGCGGACGTCCGATAATTATCTCAAGGAAATCTATCCGGGCTCTTCCGGAAACGAGCTTATCCGCTGGTCGGAACCGAATCCTCCGGTAAATAGAAACGACTATCTTACCAACCGGCTTCAGAAGAACTATACGGCACTCCATATGTGGTGCCATGCGAACTTCGACGCTCATTATCATCATACGGGAGGGTCTTCTACTATAAATGACGTATATAAATCGAATCCGAAACCTGTCGCCTATTTTCAGGACGGCTGCCATGTGTCGGATTTTGTCGCCGGCAGAGGTAAGGCGTTTTTAGGAGGCGCATATGTTTTCAATAAAAGCCCTACCGCGCTTTTATGTCTTAGCGGCAGCCGAAGCGGTCAATGGCTCGGTTTAATGGCTAAAGAAATGTTCCAGGCGCTCTCGAAAAATACCTGTGTGGGCCAGGCGTTCAAGATCTGGTTCGCTCCATATCAGAATAAGAGCGAGCCGCGCGATAAACAAAATTTTATCGGATGGAATTACGGATACAATATTTTCGGCGACCCTATGATAACCCTTGTCGAACGAAGCGGGGTTGTAGAGGTGGCTCAAGAATGCAAGCGTAAACCGATAATCGGAGATGTTTATTCTTTAACAAACAGAAAAACCATGATTATAAGACTTACGTCTACTACCGACCTTCCTTTTGATATCGATTTATTTACATTATCCGGTAAACGGCTTCATCCTTCCTTTGAATCGTCAACAAATCATTTTCCGCATGCGACAATATTAAACTACGGCTCCACGGCTAACGGCGCATATATCGTCTCATTAAAAACGGCTTCGATACGGTATGCCAAGCGTATAAACATAGTTGAATAAGAGCTATGATAAAAAAAATTTTGTCAACGAAAGAATCGATAGAATCGTGCGTTGACGTTCACACTTTCCTTGTATTTTTTTGCTCTTGTGCTGAATTTTCTCCGCGCTCTTAATTTACCTGTGCTCTTATTCTTCCGGCCCGGCACGCTCTCCAGGTTTCCTTAAATTCTTTCTTTTTCTATAATCTTCTCTTCTTTGTTGGGTTTCCTGACATGTTGAAATCCCTTTGGATTTGATGATTTCTTTGACAAAACCAATAAAATTTCTGTCCAGGATGTAATAACATTTATAGTCGTTCAAATACGCGGTATCATTTCGAAATATAAAATGTGGAAAATATCCCTCCCCATTCTTGAATTTAATTGCGGCGGCATACTCTTCACCTGGGGATTGTATCCAGTAATGCAAATCAGCATTAACTTTTTTGCCGGCAGAAAGCGTTTGGGTAAAATATGAAGTTTCTTCTTTTGATAATAAATTAACTCTATTTGTCCAATTGCATCCGTTTTCACTTTTATCCCATGGCCCGAGAATCGACACGGTATCTAATAAATCAGGATCAAATATCGGGAGAATAAAATTTTTAGGTTTGAATTGTGAATGATCGTTAAGTGCAACAATCCCTGGATAAGAGCCGTCAAGTAGTAAATATGCGCCAACCATGTTTGTATCGCTAAATAAAATATGAGCTGATATTGATTTGTTTGATTGCGTTAAATCCTCTAATAAATAATTCAAACGGAAAATACGTTTTCCAATATAAAGGGCTGGATTAAGTCCGATACTTCTAGATGCATCTAGTAAGAGTGTGAAACCCAGTTTCGAATGACTTTGCGGATTCGAGTCTGAAGTGTCTAATATAAAGAATTTGTTTATCGGCAGTATAAAATCGACTTTTGGGTCTTTGTAAATAGGCGTCTTATTTGTTGGATTAAGGTTGTATTTTGCAAGAAGTACCAGCGATCTTTGATGAAGCTTATTGATTTTTGAGATTTGAATACTATCTGATTGAAACGCAGCATTTGCGACATTCGCAACTACCAGAATACTAAATATTTTCAACCGCATTATTAATATCCCATTACCAATAGTTTCTTAATTCCAGGATAAAAATGCAATGAATATGGTGGATTGGCGATTTGTGCTTTCATATATTCCAACGGTTGCAATGTGTAATCATAAATATAAACAAGATTGCCTTTTTTCATGTATTCTTTAGCGATCATTTCATCAATATTTTTCGGCTTTACATGTAAATAGCCATGAGATTCACTCAATTTAATCTCGTTCTCCAGGTTTAGATCTGTTAATGCTTCATCACGGGGAGTGGTGTGGAAAAACTGGTAATGAATCTTTTCCGATCCTTTATCCCATTTCTCATTTCTGTTTGTATCCTTTGCTATAAAACATGTGATGTGGCCAAAATCATTAAACACCCACTAACTTGATGTAGGCTTTTTTAGTTTTCATAATATTAAATCCTTTTGGCTAATACCATGGGTGCGGGCTCTTTGTTTTTATGGATTTTCAGTTTTTGATGAATTTTATTATGCTGTTGTTAACCATTTCTGCCTGAACAAATGTGATATCATGATTTGCGCCTTTTATGATTTCTGTCTCTATGAAGGGCGCAACATGTTTTAATTTTTGCACAACATCATTTGCAGTATGCGGAGAATAAATCACTTCATGTTCACCAATTAAAAACAAAACCGGAACACGAATGCTTTTCAGCTGTTCATCTGTCAAAACAAGCGGCGTAATAGGCATTCTGAATTTGTAGCATTGTATTGCCATAGGTGCGTCATTAATTATATTCGTTACCATTTTGCGGTAATATTCGTCTTGCTTTTTAACAAGCTCCGAAAACGCCTAATTAACCATATTATAAATAACAATACCAAATCGGTATTGCCGCTAGAATCCCCTGCCAAATAAAATCCTTAGGTATATCATATATTGTTGCAACTGGGGCAATCCATATAGATTTATTTATCCGTTCTGGATGTAAAAGAGTATACTCACTTGTTAACCAACCGCCTAAAGAGAGGCCTGCAATGTTTATGTCGTCTCCCAATTTAAGCTTCGTGAAAAGTTCATCCATCCAATCAACCATATCATTTTCATTTTTCATAACCCGAGAATTAATACTTCTCCCTACATCATATATGTTATCAACGGCATAGACTCTAAAGTGTTCTTAAAGTTCTTTAATATTTGTAATCCACATTAGTGAGGAACTGTTGACGCTTGGCATTAGAACAAAAACAGGTTTACCCATGGCGCCACTAATTCTTACAAAGGTTTTCCCAAAAGATGTTTCGACATATTTTTCACCGGAAGCAACTGGCCATTCTTTTCCCTGCGAATCATAATATGCTAAATACTTCTCTTGAACTTTAATAGATTTAAAGTGATGGTATGCTGGAATATTAGACAAATCTGGTTCGGCAAATAATGTAGAAATGAACCAGACGCTCAATCCTATGGCAATTACTATAAATGCTCCCAAGCTAACAAATGCTATTTTTAAAATCGGCCATTTGCTCGTCTTGCCATTAATAATATTTTTATTCGATACGAACATATAATTCTCCTCTTGTTTAAATTTGATTAGCTGTTATATCCAACCCTATTGCGTAAATAGAATAAACAGCCATATCATCTTCAGAGGATTTATGAAATATATTCTTTCTATGTAAAATGTCAATAATTCTTATTGTGGTTGTTACAGGTGGTTTGTTCTGTATTAGTTAAATGATGAACTCGTGAATTATATGAAAGTAAAATAGAATTCCAAATAGCGATGCAGTCTTGACTATTGTCCTTTGCTTCCAGCAATTTTGAAAACTGGTTAAAATCTGAACTGGAACTGCTAAAATATGAAACATTTTTAGAAAGCGGTTGTTCGGTATAGGTTTAATTGGGTTGACTAACATATTCCTTAAATACAAAAATATCCTTATCTATTTTAAAGAAATAGACAAGAATAGGAATTAAAAGAATTGCAATGAAATAATACAGTCCGGAAATATTATAACCGAAAAATACACAGGTATCCTGCGAAAATTTCAATTGACTAGACGCGATAACATTACAACCTGCCGCGGTTATGATCAGGATGAGAGGTTTGAAGCGCATAGAGCTGCTCATTGTCTGAAGGTAAAAAATGCCGCATTTAATAGAAAACACGAACTTGACCATTCAGGATGCATGTTATTTGTACGGAAAGCTGTACTGATCAATTTTATCCTAAATTTTTCAGTTGAAAATCATTAAGTTATAACTCATTGATTATACGT
>FWPV01006323.1_pt1 | contig 22770 bp, 21 predicted proteins | sample 2228371 | NCBI WGS metagenome assembly FWPV01 (sample SAMEA103939776, study PRJEB20133) | metagenome | reverse complement strand
GTGGGTACGTTCAGTGCGTTGAGGGCCTCGGCCAGGAGCTCCGCAGCCCCCGGATAGGTCGGGTCGAGGGACAAGATGTACTCGAAGCGCTGCCGCGCCAGCTCGAACCGCCCCTCGAGGAGGTCGCGGGTGCCCAGGTCGAACTGCTCCAGGATGGCGGAGGCGGCGTCCTCAGTGGAACGCTGGGCGACCTGAGCCCGGCCGGCCTGGAAGCCCGTCAGGGCCGCTGCTCCGCTCACAAGGGCCAGAGACAGCGGGATGGCCAGAATCCAAAGCCAGGAGCGCCCTGAAGGGCGTCTAGCGGCTTTGCGGTGGACGGGCTGGGTGTCCACGAGGCGTCCTTCCGTGTCTCTCAGGGTGTGGGCGTGGACGGGAGCAGGGTTTCGATGCCAGGGCTGAGGGCGCTGGTGTCGACGAACAGCTGGTCCCGCAGGATGCGAATCTGGTCTGGCACCGGGCGCAGGACACTGGCGCCGCTGGAAAGGGTGTGGAAGCCGACCATGTTGGGCGGCGCGATCACGCCGCTGCGGATGCGGTCTCGGGGAATCCGATAGGCTTCCCATCCGAGGGAGACCATCTGGTCGAGCGTCAGGTTGGTCTGAATGCCCTGCGCCAGTTCCTGGTACAGGGCCGGGGCGCGGGCGAAGAGGGTGGGGATGACGTCGATGCTCAGCAGGCGGTCCAGGATGGCCAGGGCGACCTGCTGCTGGCGGCGGGCGCGGCCGAAGTCGCCCTGAGGCCCAGACCGGGCGCGCGCATAAGCGAGGGCCTCGGCCCCGTCGAGGTGATAGGCCTTGGCCTCCAGCCAGAGGCTTTGGCGGCCAATGGGCGATATCTTGATGCGCTCGGGGACGAGCACATCGATTCCCCCGATCTCGTCGATCATGCGCTCGAACGCCGAGAACTGGATGATCATGTAGTACTGGATCGGGACGCCGATCAGGGCCTCCACCGTCTTCATCGCCAGCGCCGGGCCGCCACCGGGCAGGCGGGCGGCTTCGCCCTTCGGATAGGCGGTGTTGATCCGGTCATGGCCGAAACCCGGGATCTCCACGTACAGGTCGCGCGGGATGGACAGCATCGAGGCTTGGCGCGTCAGCGGGTCGTAGGAGATGACCATCATGGAGTCCGTCCGGCCCGGACCTTGACGGGCAAGGAGGTCGCGCTCGTCGAGGCCCATGATCAGCACGGTGACTCGCTCGTACCCGCTCCACGGCTGCGGTTCGACGGCCGGCAGCGGCGGCAGAGCCGTGCCCGCAGTGTCCCCGCCTGAGCCGGGAGTGACAGCGCCGCCTGCCGGCCGGAACGGCGTGAGCCCCGCGCCCGTCCAGGCGGCCGTCAGGTCTCGCACGATGATGTGGACAGCCACGCCGAAGACCAGGTTGGCGGCGGCAAAGCCCACCACGAGCGCCGCCCGGAGCACGACGGTGGGCCTGGGATGGTCTGCGGGCCGTGGAGGCGGCGCGGGCCTGCCGCCCGCAGGCCGCACGGCTTTGTGCGGCTGCGTGCGTTCAGCAGGGCCAGGGGCCTGCTGCGTGCGTTTCTCTCCTTGGTGCACGAAGCCCGATTATACTCCCGTCCAGCCTCCCCGCCCGCCGCGCGGGCCGGTCCCCGCCTCCCCGCGAAGGACTTGGCCATTCCCCGCCAGCGGCAGACTCACACCACCCCAGCGCGTCTCTGCCAGTGCGCCTGCGCGCAGAGGCGGGCGAAAGTATGTGACGCCCGATTTGGCTATGCGCATGCCGCATGAAAGACGAGACGACCTGTGTCTCTCGACACCCCCAGCACTCCGACCGGACAAACCGGCCCGCGCTCCCGCACGGGTAGACCTTCCGCCCTCTGGCGCCTGGCCGGACGTTCATGTAGAGTCGTGCAGGGAGGAAACCTTAGGAGCATCGCCCCCATGCGCATTTGCGACTACTGCGCACAGGAAATCCAGGATGAGGCGGTCTACTGCCGCTACTGCCACCACGACCTCCCGCCGAACGACGCCTTGGCCGGCAAGAAGCGCTGCCCATACTGCGCCGAGTGGATCGATCGGGGTGCCGTGCTGTGCCCCTACTGCGACAGGGACCTGACCACCGGTGTCCCGGCCAGGCGAGGCGCCCCGCAGCCGAGCGTCCCCGGCATGCCCCGCCCATACGATCCCCGCGAAGTCCTGAAGACCCCGCCGGCGGCTTCGGAGCCGCGGCTCCGGCGCGTCCCTCCGTTCAAGCACACAGGCGAGCCAGCACCAACCCCCGACGCCGCGCCGCCTCTCGCCTCCCGCTCAAGCATCCTCGGCCGCCTGGTCAACAAGCCCAGCAAGGAGCAAGCCCTGCCCCCCATCGGCCCCCTCGAAGAGGAAGGCCCCCTGCTCCCCCGAGATGGCCTGGTCATCCCGCCCGCCCGACCATCGCCCGACACCGCCCCGCTGACCTCGGTTCGAGCACCTCGCGCGGCTTGGCTCCGTCCCTTCCTCCTGCTTCTGCTCGTCGGTGCAATCATCGGGGGAACGCTCTTCGTCGTACGCACCACCGGCATCGATTTGACCGAGATCGCCACCGCCTTCAGGCGACCGCTTGCGACCGTCCTTTCCGTTTCGCCCACCGGCACCGCAACGCAGCCGCCCCACACCCCTGAAGCCACCCTGACCCTGGCCGCCCTCCTTCCCCCGGAGCCCTCCCCCACCCCCGAGCCCGCCTGCCGCCTGTGGAGCGAGGTCACGCTCGAGCACGTGGGCCAGACGCTGTGCGTGTACGGCGTGATCGTCCGCCGCTACTCCACCGACGACCTGCCGTACGTCGTCATCTTCAGCGAGGAGCCCGGGACGTTCATCTTCATCGATCGGACGACGAGGTACACCCTGTTCCGCCCGGGCATGTGCGTTCAGGCGACCGGCGTCGTCGAGGATCGTGCCCACACCCGGCCGGCGATCGACACAGCGGGGGCGCTAGTCCCCTGCCCGTAGAGGCCGCTGCTTCCTAGGCCGCCTCGTCAGTTCGCGGGAAAGAGGGGCTGGAACGCCTTGGCTTGCGCCAGCAGCGCGTCCTGCTCCGCCTTCGACATCGGCGTGAACGACTCCGCAGCCGCCAACACCTCGGGCAGCAGTCGAGTATCGCCCGGGGTGGCGAGCGCCGTGACCGGGAGCGAGAGGACAAAGCGCACACACTCGCGTATCCTCTCAGGCTCATGGAACGGCTGATACCACGTGCGGTACGTCTGGGTGCGGTCCCCCCAGGGCCCGCGCGTGATCGCCTTGATCGCCATCACCCCCACGTCTTTCTCCGCCGCCAGCCGGAGAAGGCGTTCCGCCGCCTGCCGGAACCCCGCGTCTGCCCACTGCACGAAGTTCAGCGGGGTCATCACGGTGTCGAAGTCGAATCGCTCGAGGGCAGCCGCGTGCACCGCAGGGGCGTGATAGCCGTGGCCCGTAATCCCCAGGGCACGCGTCAGGCCGCGTTCCCTCGCGTCCAGCAAGGCCTCGATCGCCCCTCCCGGCGCCAGCACCTGCTCGAGCTCCTCCATCTCGCGCACGGCGTGCAGCTGGTAGAGATCGACGTTCGATACCCTCATCCGCTGCAGCGACCGCTGCAACTCCTCCCACGCCGCCTGCCGTGTGCGCTCCATCGTCTTGCACGCCAGGAAGATCTCCGAGCGGTGCTCCTCAAGCCAGGGGCCCAGCACCTCCTCGGCCATGCCGTACGACGGAGCCACATCGAAGTGGTTGACCCCGTGGGAGCGGACGAGGGCAATGGCGGCATCCGCCTCGGCCTGGGTCACGTCCCACAACGCCGCAGCGCCGAAGACGCACACCGTGCTCCGCTGCTCCGTCCTGCCCAGCCGCCGGACCTCCATCCACCCCTCCTGGCTCGACCCCTGCGGGAGCACCGACATCCTGCTCCCGCGGACCCACCAGCGCGAACACCGTCCTTCTTGGACGTTGTTGCCCCGCTCAGCCGCTGCCCGCGGACAGCCCTCCCGTTGGCCCGCCGCCTTCGTAGTGGCCCGAGTACGCGGCCATCGCGATCAGCGTCTCATAGACCTCGAGGATCTGCCCCGCGATGATCGGCCAGGCATAGCCCTGCGCGTGCTCCCTGGCCAGGCGCCCCATGCGCTGCCGCAGCTCCTCGTCACGCAGCAGGCGGCCGATGCGGTCCGCCAGCGCATGGGCGTCTCCTACCGGGACGTGAAAGCCCGTCTCCCCGTCGCGGACCAGGTACACCAGCCCGCCGGTCTCGGAGGCCACCACCGGTTTGCCGCAGGCCATTGCCTCCAGCGCCACCAGCCCGAACGATTCGTAGTGCGAGGGGACGACCACAAGTTCCGCCGCCGAGTAGTAATAGGGCAGCGTATCCTGATCGCGGCGGCCGAGGAAGGTCACCAGGTCGCGGATGCCCAGCGATTCCCGCAGAGACTGCAGCCGACTCATCTCTGCCGTCATCTGGTCGGGCGAGGCGTCGGGGTCGCCTCCGATGATCGCCAGACACACCGGCCGATCTCCCAACCGCCCCTTGCGGTGGAGGATGGCGATCGCTTCCAGCAGGCTGTCGATGCCCTTCAGCGGTTCGATGCGGCCCACGTACAGGATCATGCGATCGCCGCAGCCGACGCGCACGAACTCCCGCGCCTCGTCCAGGGGGATGGGATAGAAGCGGCCCGTGTCCACGCCCGGCGGGACGACCTCCACGCGGCGCGTGTCCGCCTTGTAGAGCCACTGGAACTGGGCGACCTCGGCCTGCGTGGCCGCGAGAATGCGGTCCGCTTCGCGCAGCAGTCGGCGCTCGGCCTCCAGGCGGTCGTCGGGTTCGCGCTCCTCCGCCGAGCGCGCCACGCGGTTCTTCATCTCGCCCAGCGTGTGGAACATATGGACCAGCGGTCGGCGCCAGCTCCGCCGCAGCTCCAGCCCAACCAGTCCCGACAGCCAATAGTGGCTGTGGATGATGTCGTAGCGGATGCCCTTCGACTGGGCGAAGTTCCGGACGCCGGCCGCAAACGCGGCCCGATAGGTGTGCAGCTCATGCTTGGGCACGGGCGTCTCCGGCCCGGCGCGCACATGGACGACGCGGTTGCCGTGGCCCAGGTCGTGCAGCACGTGCGGCACGTGCTCGTCCTGCGAGCGCGTGTACACATCCACCCCGACGCCGCGCCGTCCGAGTTCGCGCGTCAGGTCGCGCACGTACACGTTCATGCCGCCGGTGTCCTTGCCCCCGAGAGTCGCCAGCGGGCAGGTGTGGTACGAGATCATCGCCACGCGCATGACGACGATTATCCCCCACCTCCGCCTTCTTGCCAAGCGATTTCGCCGCCTGGTATAATGAGCGTGCGCCAACGTAGCTCAGCCGGCAGAGCAGCCGCTTCGTAAGCGGCGGGTCGTGGGTTCGATTCCCACCGTTGGCTTGCAGCGCCCCAGCGCCGGGGCGCTTTCTCTTTGCGGTGCGGCGGGTATAATGGTCGCATGAGCGACCGTCCTGCGCCCCTGATCATCGGCATCGCCGGCGGGACCGGCTCGGGCAAGACCACCGTCGCCAACGTCATCCTGCAGCGCGTCGGCGCCGACCACATCGCCCTCCTCCCGCACGACGCCTACTACAAGGACCTCAAGGACCTCCCCCGGGCGCAGCGGGACCTCGTCAACTTCGATCATCCGGACTCGCTGGAGACCGAACTCCTGGTGCACCACCTGCGCCTGCTGCGGCAGTGGCAGCCGGTCGAGATCCCGGTCTACGACTTCACCACCCACACCCGCACCAACCGCACACAGCGTGTCGAGCCCCAGCCGGTCATCCTCGTCGAGGGCATCCTGATCTTCGCCGAGCCCGCGCTGCGCGACCTGTTCGACGTCAAGATCTTCGTCGACACCGCCCCCGACATCCGCTTCATCCGCCGTCTGCAGCGCGACATCGTCGAGCGCGGCCGCACCGTCGAATCCGTCATCCATCAGTATGAGACCACCGTGCGGCCGATGCACCTCGAGTTCGTCGAGCCTTCGAAACGCTACGCCGACGTGATCATCCCCGAAGGCGGGTTGAACACCGTGGCCATGGATATGGTGGTTGCCCGCATCGAATCCCTGCTCGCACGACACCGAGATTGAGGAGGTACCATGACTGCCAGGATCTACGCGCGACCACCGAAGATGAGCATCGACCCCGCCAAGCACTACGTCGCCACCATGCGCACCGACCTCGGCGACATCCGCATCGAGCTCCATGCCGACAAGGCCCCCCGCACGGTCAACAACTTCGTCTTCCTGGCGCGGGAGGGGTTTTACGATGGCGTGATGTTCCACCGCGTCATCCGCGGCTTCATGGCCCAGGGCGGCGATCCCACCGCCACCGGCCGCGGCGGGCCGGGCTACACCTTCGCCGACGAGTTCCACCCCGACCTGCGCCACGACGCCCCCGGCGTATTGTCGATGGCCAACGCGGGCCCCGACACCAACGGCTCTCAGTTCTTCATCACCCACGTCCCCACGCCTTGGCTGGACGACAAGCACTCGGTGTTCGGGAAGGTGGTCGCCGGGATGGACGTCGTCCTCTCCATCCCGGAGCGCGACCCGGGCAATCCCAAGGCCCCAGCCGTCACCATCCGTTCGATCGAGATCAGCGAGACGTGACTCTCTCTTCCCGGCTCACCGGCTGGCGGCTGACGGCGGCCCGCATCCTGGCCCTGGCCGCCGTCATCGCCATCACGGCGTTCGTCTTCTCGATTCGGGATCAAGCACAGGCCCTCGGCGCGTACGGCTACCCAGGCATCTTCCTGGTTTCGCTCCTGGCCAACGCAACGGTCATCCTTCCTGCGCCGGGGATTGCCATCACCTTCGCCATGGGCGCCGTGTTCCACCCGGTGGGGGTGGCGCTGGCGGCAGGGACCGGCGCGGCCCTGGGCGAGCTCACCGGCTACCTGGCTGGCTTCAGCGGCCAAGGCGTCGTCGAGAACGTCACCCTCTACAACCGGCTGAAGGGCTGGACCGAGCGCTACGGCGGCTGGGCCATCCTGGCCCTCGCCTTCATTCCCAATCCGTTCTTCGATCTCGCCGGCGCTGCCGCCGGCGCGCTGCGCATGCCCCTGCGCCGCTTTCTCACCTGGGTCTGGCTCGGCAAGGTCGCCAAGATGCTGGCCATCGCCTACGCCGGAGCGGCCTCGATCGATTGGGTCGCCCGCTGGCTGCAGTGAGCAGGCCGCGCGGCCAATCTCGAAGACTCAGCCGCCCGCGTCGCAGAGCACGGCGCGGCGCAGCGTGAACGTCTCGAGCGCGGCCTCGCTCACCTCGATCCCCAACCCGGGCCCCTGCGGCACGGTGATCGTGCTGTCCGCGTTCAGCACGAAGCGCGGCTCGGCGATGTCCTCCGCGTAGTATCGATCGGTCGCCGAGATGTCCCCGGGCAGGGTGAACCCGGCCAGAGACGCCAGGGCCAAGTTCGCCGCCCTGCCGATGCCGGTCTCGAGCATCCCCCCGCACCACACCGGCACACCGCGCGCCAAGCACAGATCATGCACGGCGACGGCTTCGCACAGGCCGCCCACACGCCCCGGCTTGATGTTGATCACGCGGCACGCGCCGACGTCCAGCGCCTGGCGCGCGTGCCGCAGACTCAAGATGCTCTCGTCGAGACATACAGGCGTGCGCAGGCGCGCCTGCAGCCGGCTGTGGTCGATCAAGTCATCCTCCGCCAGCGGCTGCTCGATGAGCAGCAGGCCGAGGTCGTCCATCGCCTCGAACACCGCCGCGTCCTCCAGCGAGTAGGCCGAGTTCGCATCGACCTGGAGCCTCAACTCCGGAAACTCTCGCCGAACCGCCCGCACCTCTTCCACGTCCCTGCCGGGCTTGATCTTGAGTTTGACCCTTGCGTATCCCTGATCGATGTAGGAGGCGACGGTGGAGACGAGTGACCTGACGTCCGGCTGAATCCCCACCGAGACCCCCACCGCAACGCGCTGGCGTGTTCCCCCGAGCAGGGCAGCCAGGGATTTCGAGGAGGCCTTCCCCACGAGATCCCACACGGCCATCTCCAATCCCGCTCGAGCGAGGGGATGCCCTTTGAGGTGGTGCAGCCGGGCGCGCACCTCGGCCGGCCCTTCGATCGGCCCGTGCAGCAGGCGCGGGACGGCGAACTCTTCCAGGAAATGCCAGGCCGTACCCACCGTCTCGTAGGAGTAGCCAGGCCAGCGGTCGGCGGCGCACTCGCCCCACCCGACCAATCCCTCCGCCTCCAGCCGCACGACCAGGCAGTCGCGCTCGGCCTCGCAGCCGAAGGAGGTCTCGAAGGGCGTCCGCAGCCGCATGCGAAGATGACGGAGCTCGACGCGCTCGATCCGCATCTCAGCCCAGCGTCCCTTCGCCATGGGAGAGCAGGTAGAACGACCGCGGGAAGGTCTCCCCCTTGAGATAAACGAAGTCCGTCACAAGGTAGCCGCGCGCGAAGGCGTCCTCGAAGAGGTCGCGCGTGTGCAAGCGCCAGGCGCGGGCCAAGCCGAGGTCGCGCTCGCGAAGGGCGAGGAAATCCGAGGGGATCTCCACCAGCGCCAGTGTCCCTTGGGGTCGATCGAAGGAATCCGGTGGTCTCGGCAGGCCGTCGTCCCCGAGCGGCGCCGGGTTGAGGAGGTGGGCGTCGGCGGCGTGGAAGTGCGCCAAGTCGAGAGGAGGTCGGGTTCCCTCGAGGCGCTCGATCACTCGCCGTGAGGTCACCCACCAATCCACCTGGAAGCGGTCCGACGGGATTCCGGCGTTGAGCGCGTCGCGCATCTCGCCATAGACTTCGCGCAGGTACGTCCGGCAGACGGCTCCCAGGCGGCGGATGTTCAGGTGCGCGTTGCGGCTGAGCAGCGGGTCGTACGTCCAGGTGATCAGCCGCACTCCCTGCGCGATCACCGCCTCGCGCTGCGCCTTCTTCAGCAGGAAGCCCACGCCGCGGTCACGGTATTCGGGCAGCACGCCCATTTGATGGGAACAGTGCTTCAGGCGAGCCATGGCGATGCGATCTGGCGAACTCGAATCCGTTCCGAGAAAGCCCAGCACAAACCCCACCAGGCGCTCGCCGTCGAAGGCGCCGATGGCCACGCCTCCGTTGTGCACGATGGCCGCCATGATGTGCGCCGGGACGACATCCACCTCCGACCCCGGCCAGACGACGGCCTGGAGCCTCTCCGCCTGGCTCAGGTCCTCCGGGGTCTCCAGCGAACGGATCACGAGCGGCTGAGCCATGGCGACACCTCGTGCCTGGAGTTGAACTGAGCTGCCAGCACGTCCCATCCCCAGTTGCGGCCTCGCAGGTGGCCCAGCCGCTGCTCCATGCGGGCGGGCTGCAGCCCGAAGGCGCGCGGCAGCGCGCTCAATTCCGCCATGCGGCTCACGGCGAAGTAGTCCAGCCACAGGTCGTTGACGGGCGACCTCGGCAGCACGCGCCGCACCGCGCGAGCGGCGGCGCGCAGGTAGGGGGCCCGCGCCGACAGCAGCAGGCGCTGGATACCGGTCTCCTGCATCACCAGGTGCAGCACCTGCCGCAGACTGAGGTACTCGGGCCCGCCGATCTCGTACACCTGATTCTCCGCCGCCGGATCGTCCGGCACGCCCATCAGGCAGCTCACCAAGTCCTCGACCCACAGCGGCTGCAGCATCGTCGAGGCATCACCGGGAATGGGGAAGACCAGCGGCGAGAGCGCCAGCTGCATCGCCAGCCACGTTGTGAAATGATCCCCTTTGCCGTAGAGAAGGGCTGCGCGCAGAATGGTGTACGGCACGCCGCTGCGCCGGATGCTCTCCTCGGCACGGGCCTTGGCACGCAGCAGCGGGTAGGCGGACGACGGCTCTGCCCCGAGATGGCTGAGGAAGACCAGCCGTCCGATGCCCGCTTCCGCGGCCGCCTGCACCAGCGCCTGGGTCCCCTGGACATCGGCTGCGAGGAGGTGGCGAGAGCCGGCACGCTCGGCTCCGGCCAAGTGCACCACGGTCTCCACACCCACCATCGCTGCCCGCAGGCCCCGAGTGTCCGAGAGAGCAGCCAGCGTCGCGTCGAGGCGAACCCCGCGCGGCAGATCCGGCGTCCGCGTGGACGGCCGGAGAAGGATGCGCACCTCCTGCCCTTCCTGCAGCAGCCGCGACACGAGAGCGCGCCCGACGAAACCCGTTGCACCCGTCACGAGGATCATCCCGCAGCCCGCTCGCCGAGCGATTCTAGCATAGCCGAGTGGGGCGGCGTATCGGCGGCACGACGTCGGGGTTATATCGTCGCAGCACACCAAGCCGCCAGAGGAGGGGACGTGCCAGGGACCTGCTCCTTGCCTGGCCAACGCACTCGATCGCGCCATGTCGACCTGCGCGCCGCGCCGTCTGCCGGAGGCCTCAGGCCGCGGCGATTCGAGGCGGCGGAAACCTCCCACCTCGCGCCGGAGCCGCGCCGCGTCGGATGAGTCCATACGCCCACGTCACCGGCTGGGGCATGGCCCTGCCAGACCGCATCCTCACCAATGACGAGCTGGCCCAAATGGTCGACACCAGCGACGACTGGATCGTGGCCCGCACCGGCATTCGACAGCGCCGCATCGCCAGCAGGAACGAGACCACGGCCAGCCTCGCCGCACGCGCCGGCGCCGCGGCTCTCGAACAGGCGGGCCTGGACCCGCGCCGGCTGGACCTGATCATCGTCGCCACCTCCTCCCCCGAACACCTCTTCCCCCCAACCGCCTGCCTGGTACAGGACCGCCTCGGCGCCGCCAACGCGGGCGCGTTCGATCTCTCGGCCGCATGCACCGGCTTCATCTACGCCGTCTACCTTGCCGCCCAATCGATTCGGTCCGGCTCCATCGCCAGCGCGCTGGTCATCGGTTCCGAGACCCTCTCCCGCATGGTCGATTGGGAAGACCGGTCGACGTGCGTCCTGTTCGGTGATGGGGCGGGCGCGTTCGTCCTTCAGGCAAGCGAGCGGCCCGGCGGTGTCCTCTCCTGCGTGATGCGCTCCGATGGATCCGGAGCCGACTTGCTGAGCCTGCCCGCCGGCGGCAGTCGTCTGCCGGCGTCCGAGGACACGGTTGCACGCAAGCTGCACACGATCCACATGAACGGCCGCGAGATCTTCCGCTTCGCCACCCGCGTCATGGCCGCGGCCACGCGGGAGGCGGTGCAGCGGAGCGGCCTTCGGCTCGAAGAGATCGACCTCATCGTCCCCCATCAAGCCAACCTGCGCATCATCGAGTCGGCGGCCCGCGCCCTGCGCATCCCTCTGAGCCGCTTCGCCATCAACATCGACCGCTACGGAAACACCTCAACCGCCTCCATCCCGATGGCGGTCTGCGAGGCGGTGCAGGAGGGACGGATCCATCCCGGCGACCATCTCGTTCTCGTGGGCTTCGGGGCGGGGCTCACCTGGGGGGCGTTGACCCTGCAGTGGGTATCGCCCGAGCGGCGCGTGCCCCGCCTCGCCCGCCTGCGCCGCAGGCTGCTGGCGGCTCTCGGTCGAATGCGTTCGCTCCTGCGTCGACTGTGGCGCTTCCTGGAAGGCCTGCTCTGGGGGGCCTACACGCCGCCGCGGCGCGAGCCCTGACGAAATGCAGGCGCCCGAGCGCAGCGCTCGGGCGCCACCGCTGTCGACCCCTCGGCCTTACTGGACGGGCGTCTGGCCGACCGTCTGCAGAAACTCCTCCACCATATCGCGCAGGTAGCCTTCCGGCACCGCCCCCACCTGACGGTGTACCACCCGTCCGTTGGCCACGAACAGAAGGGTCGGGATACCCTGGATCCCGTATTCCTCGACGTATTTCGGGTTCTGATCCGTATCGACTTTCGCCACAATCAGCCTGCCGGCGTAGTCCGCCGCGATCTTCTCCAGGATCGGCGCCACCATCCTGCACGGGCCACACCACTCCGCCCAGAAGTCGACGATCACGGGCAAGTTGGACTGGAGCACCACCTTCTCGAACGCCGCATCGGTCACCGCAATCGGGGTCTTCAACATCTCGTTCTCCTCACTCGGGAATCCGGCGGTTATCATACCACGGATGCTATAATGAGTGGCAGCCGTTGGCAGAGGATGTCGGTTGAGCGTTCAGACGTGTCCCACTTGCGGATCAATCGATGTGGTCGTCGGTGCGGGGGGCGAGGCGGTGTGCCAGAGGTGCGGGACGGGCTTCTCCGCGGTCCCCAGCAGCTGTCCTTTCTGCGGCCACCTCAACCCGCCTGATGCCGAGTCGTGCGACGCCTGTGGCGAACCGCTGTCGCTGGTAGCCCGCGTGGTCGACCGTCAGAAGGCCCAGCCTTCCGCCCGCCGCCTGGAGCAGGCCCGGGCATTGGCCCCGATGTTGAAGGCCGAGGGTGAGAAGGCATCGCAGGCGCGCATGGCCGTCTTTCAACGCGCCGAGGATCTGCATAGGGAACAGGTGCGGCGCATGAGCGCGGAGCGCGCCAAGCAGGATCGGCGCCTCTTGCTGGCCGCGGTCGCGGCCGCCGTGGTTCTCGTCCTCGCCCTGGCCGCGGTCCTGGCCGCTCTCTGACATGGCCATCAGCACGGCCTACTCCGTTCAGCTTCAGGTGTTTGAGGGGCCGCTCGATCTTCTCCTGGAGCTGATCGAACGCGCCGAACTGGACATCACCAAGGTCGCGCTCGCTCAGGTCACCGATCAGTATCTGGCGTACTTGCGCCAGATGCCGGAGCGCGATCTTGCGGATCTGGCCTCGTTCCTTGTCGTGGCGGCGCGCCTGCTGCAGATCAAGTCCGAAGCCCTGCTCCCGCGCCCACCGCAGCGCGAACCCGGCGAGGAGGATCCGGGGGAGGCCCTGGCCCGCCAGCTGATCGCGTACAAGAAGTACAAGCAGATCTCGCACCTGCTGGCGGAGCGCGAGCGCGCCGGGCTGCGCTGCTATCTTCGCCTGGCGCCGCCCCCTGCCCTGCCCACCCGTCTGGACCTGTCTGGGGTGACGGTGGACGACCTGCGGCGGGCCCTGCTGGCGGCGATGACGCCCGCGCCCCACAATCCGCCCTTGAGCGACGTCGTGGCCGCGCCCCAGGTCCGCATCCGCGACCAAATCCGCCTGATCGTGGCCGCGATCCGCACCCGAGGCAAGACCACGTTCCGCCGTCTGCTGCGCAAGGTGCGTTCACGCCTCGAGGTCGTGGTGACGTTCTTGGCGGTTCTGGAACTGGTGAAGCAGCGCAAGGTGGTGGCGTCGCAGGAGCGCCTGTTCGGCGACATCGAGCTCATGCCAGCCGAGGCCTGGCAGGGAGGTCAGGACCTCGAGTTCGAGCTGGAGTTCGAGAGGTAGGGCGCGCCGAAGATCAGAGCGAGGGAGGCGCCGGCCGTATCGATCATCACATCCTGGATCGTCGAGCCGCGGCCCTCCACGAACGATTGATGGTACTCATCGCTCAAGGCAAACAGCACCGCCATCAGAAGCGCCAGGAGCCAGCGGTAGCCGTACGTGAGCCGCGGCGGAAGCGCGTAGAAATAGGCCAGCCCCAGCAGCCCGTAGCCAAGCGCATGCCCTCCCTTCTTGACCAACACATCGAGCGCGCCCAGGTGCGGCAGCGCGGAGGCAGGCAGCGATGAGAAGCCGAAGATCAATGCCATCATCGCCAGCGAAGGCAGCCAGCGCAAGAGAGGAGACCGACTCATTGGGATCATTCTACCATCCGAGAGCGCCTCGACGATGAGCAATCGGCTTGCCGGCGAGATCTCACCCTACCTGCTCCAGCACAAGGACAACCCCGTCGATTGGTACCCCTGGGGCGAGGAGGCCCTGGCAGCCGCGCGCGACCTCGACCGGCCCATCTTCCTCAGCATCGGCTACGCCGCATGCCATTGGTGCCACGTCATGGCCCATGAGTCGTTCGAAGACCCCGAGACCGCCCGCCTCTTGAACCAGCATTTCATCTCGATCAAGGTCGACCGGGAGGAGCGGCCGGACCTCGACAGCGTCTACATGGACGCCGTCGTCGCCATGACCGGCCAGGGCGGCTGGCCGATGTCGGTCTTCCTCACCTCGGATGGCAGGCCCTTCTTCGCCGGCACGTACTTCCCGCCGACGCCGCGTCACGGGCTGCCCGCGTTTCGTGAGATTCTTCTCGCCATCGCCAACGCATGGCGCAGTGATCGCCAACGCCTGCTGGACGCGGCAGGCCTCATCACCGAGCGACTGACCGAGGCCGTCCCCCTCTCTCACGAATCCGACGATCTCGATCCAGAGGTCCTTTTCAGGGCCCGTGATGTCTTGCTCGAGACTTACGATCACACGCTCGGAGGCTGGGGCGGCGCCCCCAAGTTCCCACAAGCGACTGCGGTCGAGTTTCTGCTGCGCATGCACGCGCGGGCTCAGGATGGCCGTGCCCTGGACGCCGCCTGCCACGCCCTGCGGCGCATGGCCCAGGGGGGCATCCACGATGTGCTCGGAGGAGGCTTCCATCGCTACGCGGTCGACGCCGCATGGCACGTCCCCCATTTCGAGAAGATGCTCTACGACAACGCCTTGCTGAGCCGCGCCTACTTGCATGCCTGGCAGGTCTCCGGCGCGGAGGAGTTCCGCCGCGTCGCCGAATCCACCCTGGACTTCCTCTTGGCCGAACTGCGGCACCCGCAGGGCGGTTTCTTCTCCTCGCTGGATGCAGACAGCGAAGGACAGGAGGGGCGCTTCTACACCTGGGCCCCCGGCGAGATCGAGCAGACGATCCGCTCCGCGCCGGCGGCCGCGCTCCTCGCCGCGGCCTACGGCCTGAGCGATCGTGGTGACTCAGGGGGGCTTCAGGTCCTCCACCGCGTTCGCCAGGACGCCGATCTGGCCAGGGAGTTCGGCATCAGCAAGGACGAGGTAAGTGTCCAACTCAACACGGCCCTGGCGGCACTCCGCGCCCGACGCGCCGCGCGACCGCGCCCAGCGCGTGACGAGAAGGTCCTCACTTCGTGGAATGGCCTTGCCCTCACTGCCCTGGCCGAGGCCGCCCGCGCCCTGGACCGCAGGGACTATCTCGAGGCGGCTCAGGCTTGCGCGGCCTTCCTGCTGCGCCATCTGCAGCGCGACGGGGCCCTCTACCGCTGCTGGCGTGATGGCGCGTTGAGCCAACGCGCCTTCCTCGACGATCACGCCGCGTTGGCCCAGGGGCTGCTTGCCCTCTACAGTGCGGACTTCGATCTCCGCTGGTATTCGGCTGCCGCTCTTCAGGCGGATGCAATCCTCGCGGAGTTCGCTTCCCCCAGCGGCGGGTTCTTCGACGCTCGCGCCGACCACGCCACCCCTCTCGCGCGGCCGCAGAACTTGGTCGACAGCGCTGTCCCCAACGGCAACGCCCTCGCCGTGGACGCGCTGCTCAGGCTCGCCGCCCTCACCGGCGACTCCCGCTACTGGGCTGCCGCCGAGGCGCCGCTGCGCGCGCTCCAGCCCAACCTCTCCCGCCACCCACTCGCCTTCGCCAGCTGGCTGTGCGCGCTCGATTTCGCGATCGGACCCCAGCAGCAGCTCGCTCTCGTCGGCGACCCGGACAGCGACACCTTCCGCAGGCTGGCGGAAGCCGCCGCGCATCGCTACGCGCCCAACCTGGTCGTCGCCGGCGGCCGCCCCGACCAGCCGGGCGCGCCTCTTCTGCTGCGTCAGCCCGCACCGCCGAGCGGCGCACTTGCCTACCTGTGCCAGGGGTTCACCTGCCGCCTCCCAACCGATTCGCCCGACGTCCTATCGGCCGCGCTCGAAGCGTCGTCGACCGACCCCGCTCCATTCGCTCCGGGTTGAGGCCCGGCTTGACGGAGGAGACCTTGGCCCGCTGGCTGCATCTCTTCTGGCTGTTCCTCAAAGTGAATCTGCTGACCACCTCCGGCCCGGCCTCGGTCGGCCTGCTCTACGAGGAGGCGGTTCCCCGCCTCTTGAGTGAAGAGCAGTTCGTCGAGGCGGTGGGCTTCTCGAGCGCCCTGCCCGGCAGCGACGCCCTCCAGCTTGCGATGTACGTGGGCTACGCTGCAGGCGGCGTGCCCGGAGCCCTGGTGGCCCTCGCGGCATCCATCCTGCCGCCGACAGCGATCATGCTGACCATCGTCACCTTCCTGCAGCGGCTTCGGCACGAGGCGTGGGTTGGCGGCTTCGTGCGCGGCCTGGCTCCCGCGATCGCCGTCCTCATGGTGCTTGTGGCCTGGAAGGTGTTCCGCGGGGAAAGCGCAGGCGCCGGACTCTGGCCCTCGCTTGCGATCGCGGGCCTCAGCCTGCTCGCCTTTGTCCTCGAGGCGCCTTCGCCTCTGGTTCTGCTCGCGGCCGGCTTGATTGGGATTGTGGTCTTCCGATGAACGTCCTGCCTTCTCGCCTCCTTCTCTGCACGAACGGTTCTCCGCACTCGCTGCCTGCACTCGAGTACGGCTGCTGGCTGGCCGGGGCCCTGGGCAGGCCGGTCGACTTGCTGGGCATCGTTGAACGTGAGGCGGCCCGCGCCGAAGTGCAGGCGGCCGTGGAGCGCACGGCCGCGGCGCTGCGCGCGCGCGGCATCGAGGCCAACCTCCACCTGCGCCGCGGCCGTGCCGAGGTGGCCATCAGTGAACACGCCGCCCAAGCCGAGGCCCTGACCGTCGTCGGTCCCCTGGGACGGCCCTGGTTCCAGCGCCTCGCCAGGGGCAGCTCATTTCGGGAACTCCTTGCCTTGATCGAAGCGCCGATCCTGTTGGTGCCCCAGGTCCGCCTCCCCCTTCAGTGCATCCTCCTCTGCACGGGCGGCTTGTCTCACGCGTTCGACCTGGAGCGCCTGGGCATCGACCTGGCCCGCCAAGTCGGGGCTGCCCTTGTGCTCCTTCACGTGGTTGAACCGGTCAGCCTGGACTACCCGCTGGCGCGCGAGATCGATGCGCACTGGCGCAACCTGCTCGAAACCGACACGCCCCCCGCCCGCAACCTGCGGGGCGCCGTCCAGATGGCGGAGGAGGCAGGGGTCAGCGTGCAGGTGCGAATCCGGCGCGGCGCCCCGGTCCACGAGATCCTGCAGGAGCTGCGATCGGGGGGGTACGATCTGGTCGGGCTGGGGTCCCCCTACAGCGCGCACAGCCTGCGCCATCTGTTCATGCCCAACGTCACAGCGGATGTGGCCGAGGCTGCGCGCTGCCCCGTCCTTTCCGTGAGGCACGCAACCGCGGCCGAGCCGGGTGCTTCTCCGGCGCATCGCGCGACCTTAAGCGGAGGCGTCCCATGAGGCTCCGCACGCCATCGCCCGGAAGGATGGAGGCTTTGGTGTTGGTGATCGTGGTCTTGTTGGTCGGTGCGATCGCCTACGCCCCCTCCATCGGCAAGCTCGGCTTCTACCGCGACGACTGGTATCAGCTCTGGGCCCTCGACACCTTCGGGCCCTCCAGCATCATTGCCTTGTTCTCGATCGATCGGCCGGCGATGGGATACCTGTATGCTGGGACCTCGGCTCTGCTTGGCTTGCGACCCCTGCCCTGGCATCTCTACGCGCTCGGGCTCAGGTTGGCCGGAGCCCTCGCATTTCTGGGGCTAGTGCGCTCTCTCTGGCCACGCCAAACCCAGCCGGCGCTGGCAGCCACGCTCCTGTATCTCGTCTACCCCGGCTTCCTGCACCAGCCGAACGCCGACACGTTCTCGAATCACCTCTACACATACTCCGTCGCCACGTTCTCCCTGTGGTTGACGGCACTGAGCCAACAGGCCCCTTCACCTCGAGGGCGGCGGATCGCAACCCTGGGCGCCGTGATCACGGCCATCGCGTACTTCCCGATCTATGAGTACATGATCGGCCTGGAGGTCCTCCGAGCGGGCATTCTGTGGGTGCATCAGCGGCGCCAAGGACACACCCGGCCACGGCGCGCCGCGGGCCAGCTCCTCGCCGCTTGGGCGCCCTACGCCTTTATCATCGCCCTTTTCTTGTTCTGGCGTGTCGCCCTCTTCACCAGCCAGCGCGGTGCAACCAACGTACAGGCGCTGGCCCAATCGTACACGACGAATCCCAGGCACGCTCTCGCACGACTTCTCCTCGAGACACCGAAGGATGTCTTCGAAGCTGTTCTCGGCGGGTGGATCGTGCCGACGTATGACAGCCTCGTGTCCGCGGACTATCGGGACACTCTGACCGCAGCCGCCTGGGGCGTGCTCGCTGCGGCAGCGGCTGCTGCGGTCACCGCCCGGATGAGAACCCGAGGCGCAGACTCCGCTGCCGACGCCGGAGGCGACCGATTCGCGCGCGAAGCACTTCTCCTCGGGGCCCTCGGCACTCTCGGCCCGGTGCTTGTCGTCGTCGCCGCGGGGAGAGACATCCGCTGGGACAGCGGTTTCGACCGCTACACACTCCAATGCACAGCCGGGATTGCCCTGCTGACCGTCGGCTTCCTCTGGGGCTGCATCCGCCACCCAGTGCGATCGTGGATCCCGGTCTTTCTCGTGGGTGTCTCTGTGCTCACCCACGCGCTCAACACGGTCGAGTGGCGAACCTTCTGGCTCCACCAGCAGCGCTTTTGGTGGCAGATGGTCTGGCGCGCACCGCAGATCCGTCAAGGAACCGTGTTGGTCATCGAGGTCCCCGGCGGTGTCTTCCGCGAGGACTACGAGATTTGGGGGCCCGCGAACCTGATCTACGACCGCGGCAATCCACAACCCGGCGTGGCCGCCGAGATTCTCAACATGGGCACGGTCAGCCAGATTCAGTTCGGGGAACGGAGCGTCCGCGGCATGCGCGTCCTGATCACGATCGAGAAGGACTTCAACCGGACGCTCGTCGCCAGCATGCCCAGCCCGGCCTCATGCCTCCACCTCCTAGACGGCACGAGCCCGGAGGTCCCCACAGGCGCCAGCCCCCTGACCAGGCTCATCGCTCCCTATTCGCGAATCGATCAGGTCCTCACCCATGCCGTTCCGGCGTCTCCCCCGCCGGAGATCTTCGGCCCCGAACCCGAACACACATGGTGCTTCTACTACGAACGGGCCGACCTCGCTCGGCAGCGCGGCGACTGGGAGGATGCTGCTCGCCTCGGGCGTGAGGCCCAGCAGGCGGGGTTGGCGCCATCCGACCGCACCGAGTGGATGCCCTTCCTGATGGCCTACATCATGACGGGTGACGAGAGGTCAGCCGCCGAAGTCGCCCAGCGCATTCGGGGCGAGGAGCGAGTCCGCCACGCCCTCTGCGATTCCGTCGATCGCACGGTCTTCCCCGACCCCGCCCTGGCAGCCACCTTCGATCGTCTGCTGTGTGAGTTCGAGTGATCGGAGAGGACTCCCGTCCGACGGCACCCCTTCCCCGCGGCCTGCGCGTCCACACCTCTCACTCGACGGTCACGCTCTTGGCCAGGTTGCGCGGCTGATCGACATCGGCGCCGCGCAGCACAGCGATGTGGTAGGCGAGCAGCTGCAGCGGAATGGCCGCGGTCACCGGCCCGAGCAGCCACGGGGTCTCCGGCACCCACAGCACGTGATCGACCATCCCCGGCAGGACCCCGTCGCCGTCGCTCGCCACCGCCACCACCACGCCCCCGCGCGCTTTCGCCTGCTGCACCTGACTCAGCATCTTCTCGTACCACGGGTCGCGCACGGCGATCGCCACAACCGGCATCGAGCGGTCGATCAAGGCAATCGGTCCGTGCTTCATCTCGCCCGCCGGATACGCCTCGGCATGGATGTAGGAAATCTCTTTCAGCTTCAGCGCTCCCTCGTAGGCGATCGGCATCTGAATCCCTCGGCCGAGGTACAGGCAGTGCTCGGCGTCCCTGAGTGCCCAGGCCACTTTCTCCACTTCCCGCTCGCGGTCGAGGCACTTGCCCACCAGGTCCGGCAGCCGCCGCAGGTCCTGCAGCAGGTGGCGCCGACGCTCTGCCTCCAGCGTGCCGCGCAGATCGCCCAGCAACACAGCCAGCAGGTAGAGGTCGACCAGCGGCGCAGTGAAGGCCTTGGTGGACGCCACGCCGATCTCGGGGCCCACCTGCATCGAGATGTAGCCGTCGGCCAACCGCATGGCCTGCGAACCGAGGGCGTTGACGATGCTCCACAGCAGCGCCCCGCGGCGCCGCGCCTCGTCCATGGCGGCCAGCGTGTCGGCCGTCTCGCCCGATTGGCTGATCGCCACCACCACACACCGCTCGTTCAGCAGCGGCTCGCGATAGCGAAACTCGGAAGCGATGTCCACCTCCACCGGAAGGCGCGCCAGCCGCTCGAGCAAGACCTTGCCGACCATGGCAGCGTGCGCCGCCGTGCCACAGCCCGTCAGGACCAGCCGCTCGAGCCGGCGCGCCTCTTCGGCCGTCAGGTTCAGCTCGGGCAAGTGGACACGCCCTGCCTCGAAGTCCACACGCCCGGCCAGGGTGTCGGTCAGCGAACGGACCTGCTCATGGATTTCCTTGTGCATGAAATGCTTGTGGGGCCCTTTCTCCGCCGAGACCGGGTCCCACGGCACAACCTGCGGCACAAGGTCCACCCGCTCGCCATCCAGCCTCCACGCCTCATAGCCGTCGGCATGAACCACCGCCACCTGGCCGGGCTCGAGGAAGGCAACGGTGCGCGTGTGCTCGAGGATCGCCGGAAGGTCTGAGGCCACGAACATCTCACCCTGGCCGATCCCGATGACGACGCCGCCCGCATTGCCCACGCGCGCGGCCACAATCCGATCCGGCTCGCGCGACGAGAGCAGCACGATGCCGTGCGCTCCCTGCAGGTGGCCGATGGCGCGCCGCGCTGCTTCCAGCAGGCTGCAGCCCAGGTCCAGGTAGCGCTCGACCAGATGCACGATGACTTCCGTGTCCGTCTCCGACCGGAAGGGCACGCCCTCGGCCGCCAACTCCTCTCGCAGGATGGCGTAGTTCTCGACGATGCCGTTGTGCACGACAACCACGTCCCCCGAGGCACTGGCATGGGGATGGGCGTTGCGCGCGTTCGGCTCGCCATGCGTCGCCCAGCGCGTGTGGCCGATGCCGATCAGCCCTTCCAGCGGCTCGCTCGACAGCCGGCCCTCGAGCTTCTTGAGCTTGCCCTCGGCGCGGCGACGGGTGAGTTGCCCGCGCTCGAGCGTCGCGACGCCGGCAGAATCGTAGCCGCGATATTCGAGCCGCCGCAGCGCCTCGACCACCTGGCCCGCAACCGCTTCCTTGCCCAGAATCCCGACGATGCCGCACATGCGCATACCTCTTCAGCCGTTGCCGTTCGCGATCCGCTTAGCGGCTTCGCGCCACAAGGCAAAATCACTCTAAATGTCCAACTATGAACGGCCGCTTGCGCCGTTTCTCCGGATTCAGGGCTTTCTGGCCGCGGCCTTGCGCGCGAGTGCAGCCTCGCGGAAGCTCTTCGCCCAGCCATCCTTGACGATCTGACGCCCCCGCCCGAGCGCCAGCGCATCGGCCGCGACATCCTCCGTCACCACCGAGCCGGAGCCGACGATCGCGCCCGCGCCGATCGTCACGGGCGCGACGAGGGAGGAGTTGGAGCCGACGAAGGCGCCGGCTCCGATGGTCGTGCGATATTTGAAGAAGCCGTCGTAATTGCAGGTGATCGTGCCGGCCCCGATATTGGCCTCGGCGCCGACGGAGGCGTCACCGATATAGGTGAGGTGGCTGACCTTGGCGCCCGCGCCGATCTCGGCGGCCTTGATCTCCACGAAGTTGCCGACCTTGGCCTTGTCGGCGAGCCGGGCCCCGGGCCGCAGCCGCGCATAGGGCACGACGCTGGCCTGCGGTCCGACCTCGGCGCACTCCAGATGGGAGAAGGCGTGAATGACCGCGCCGTCCGCCACGCTGACGCCGGGACCGAACACGACATGCGGCTCGATCACCACGTCGCGGCCAATCTGCGTGTCGTGGCTGAAGAACACCGTCTCGGGTGCGATCAGCGTCGCCCCGTCCGCCATCACCTCCCGCCGTCGGCGACGCTGGAACTCGGCCTCGGCAGAGGCGAGCTGGATGCGATCATTGACCCCCTGGACCTCGCTCTCGGGAGCGGCGATCGCCCGCGCCTCGAGCCCCCGCCCCCGCGCGAGCGCCACCGCATCCGGCAGATAGTACTCCGATTGCGCGTTGTCGTTGCCGATCGCCTCGAGCAGGCTCAGGGCTTGATGCCCGTCCAGCGCCATCAGCCCGGCATTGCAGAAGCGGACAGCCCGCTGCTCCGGCGTCGCGTCCTTGTGCTCGACGATCGCCTCCAGCGCGCCATCATGCAGCAGCAGGCGGCCATAGCCGGTCGGGTCCTGCGCCTCGAAACCCAGCGCCACGACGCCGGCGCCCCGCGCCAGTTCCGCCCGCAGCGCGCCAAAGGTGTCCGGCCTGATCAGCGGCGTGTCGGCGAAGGCGACGATGACGTCGTCGAAGCCCGCGGCCAGCACCTCACGGGCGGCGAGCGCTGCATGGGCGGTGCCGCGCCGCTCGGCCTGCACGGCGATCGTAACCTCCGGCAGCAGGCGGCGCGCCGCCTCGGCCACGTCCTCCCGCCCGGGACCGACGACGACAACGATCCTGTCCGCGCCCGCCGTCGCCAGCGCCGTCAGCGCATGGCCCAGCAGCGAGCGCCCGCCGATCTCGTGCAGCACCTTCGGCCGTGCCGACCGCATCCTCGTCCCTTCGCCTGCGGCCAGGAGAATTGCGAGGCAGGACCGGGCAGGCTGCATTTCCGTCATGATTGTCGGTTCCTTTGCCGCCGCGCCAAGGCCTTTCCGGTCGCGGTGACGCATAGTGGTGTTGCAACGGCCGTGGATAGCCGATCCCACTGTCATTTGCCAAAGTCGAACAGCCAATCGTGGGTTACGTCTGTTGCCCGCACCCAGGAGACGAGTCATCGGCCAGATTTCGCCGGCCCTGCCGCTTTTCATATCACCCGGAAATGCTCTAGAAGCGCGCGAGGACGAGGGCGTG
>FWPV01006320.1_pt1 | contig 22773 bp, 17 predicted proteins | sample 2228371 | NCBI WGS metagenome assembly FWPV01 (sample SAMEA103939776, study PRJEB20133) | metagenome | reverse complement strand
GTAATCCACAACTTTTATGACTTCCAAACGCTTGCGTAAGTACCTGATCCTTCTATCTATTTCACGTAAAAGCTTCTTGTTGTATTGATATTAGTACCACTCATATAAATGTACTAATAACCGTACTTAGTTAAGTATTCCAGCAGATTTACCACGCTTTTCTCTCAGTTTGAAGTTTTAAGATCTATCAACTATATACCAATAACTATTTTATCTAGAGCGCCTGCGTCTATGGAATATGTGCTTAAACGAAGAGTGCAGTACCAAGCAAATGATGCCAGTAAACTATTACCTGTTCACGCCATATTTACTCAAAGCGGAGTATTACTATCTCATCTGCGCTTTTTAGATAGAAATCGTCACAAATCACAGTCTTGGTTAGAGCGAAATAGTTTTGCAGTTGAGCAGTTATTGCGATACATCCAGGCTAATACCCACCTTGGGCTGTCAGCTACAGAACTATTACGCTCTTTTGTTGCCGCTCTTTGCTTTGGGACAGTTAACAACAATAGTTCAGACCCTACGGGGTTGTATTGGACCTCTCGTCGGATAGATGACGCAAATGCTTTACTTGGACATATCAATGCCTACTGTGATTACTTGGATGATGTAAATGGGCATGACGTACCAAAACTAAATCCATGGCGAAAAGCTAATTCATCTGAAGAGCGGATGCATTGGTGTGCTTACTACCGTCGTTCAGCAAACTGTTTTTTAAATTATCTCCATCAACCAAACCCAGATAAAATAAGAACCGCCAGGACCGTTCAAGCTTTACCTGCTCCGTTGATTCACGTCGAGTCAGTATTCCGATTCCCTGACGATGTATTCGAGAGTTTTCTTAAATATGGGTTTAAGCGTAAAGATGGTTCAGTTGATCATGGCTGTGTACTTGTTTTGTTGTTGATGCATTTTGGCGGCATTCGGTTGTCAGAATGTTTCCATCTGTTTATACACGACATTGCCATCGATACCTCAACCAAAGCTATCACTGTTAAAGTATTTCATCCAAGTGAAGGAAAAAGCCCAGACCCACTATTTAGCAACAGACGGCAATTTCTTAACACTAAATACCGACAGCTGCCGCGCAACGAATATCACAGAACTCACGTACTTTATTCTGGTTGGAAAAATCCATTACTTACCAACAAGGACTACTCTTTTACAGTCCTATTTTTTCCAGATAATGCATCCAAATTATTCACTGATGTTTTGCGTTTATATTTAGCGAATCGTCATGCGGAAAATCATCCTTATCTGCTTTGCACTATGAAAGGTAGCCCCGAAACGAAGAAGAATTTTTTGAAAAAATATCAAAATGCATTAAGTCGGCTCGGCCTTTTTACAAGTAAAAGTGACGGTTTGTCGCCACATGGACATCGGCATGCTTATGGCTATCGGCTCGCGGATAACGGGTTTTCTCAAATCGAAATACAAAAGGCCATGCATCATAAAAGTCCTGAAAGTTGTCTGGTTTATATCAAACCTACAGACTCAGAGGTGAGAGAAAAGATAAGGAGATTAAGTTTATGACGCGCACGAACAATAAAAAGTTTTACCCGACATTGTCAGATGCGCGAGCTGCAGTAAAGCTACTTAATATAAATACTAGTAAGGAATATTTAACAAAACACCAGCTAGATCCCCGCCTACCTGCCGATCCAAGTAGATTCTATGAGCTTGAGTGGCAAGATTGGTATCACTTCATAGACAAAGATAAACCTGATTTTTATAGTACGCTCGAAGAGGTGCGGAATGCAGCGCAAAAGCTCAATATACGCAACCGTTATGAGTATGCTGCAAAATATAAAATAAATCCTCGGTTGCCTTCAAACCCGTCGAGATTCTATGCTGCGGAATGGCAAGATTGGCATCACTTTTTCGGCAGAGAAAAGACTGACTATTACATGTTCTCGGAAGCTATTACGGCTGTTCGGCGACTCAACATCAATTCCAAGAAAGAATTCTACGCTGAGTACAAAAAAGACCCTCGGCTACCTGGAGACCCAGCAAAATTTTATGCCCACGAGTGGCAGAGTTGGTATCATTTTTTCGGAAAAGTTAAACCTGATTTTTACACCGACATCACTGAAGCCAGCAGTGCAGTCCAGAGAATGAACATTAGTTCAATCCAAGAGTATATCGCAAGGCACAAAGAAGACCCTCTACTGCCCTCTAATCCATCTATCACCTATGCCAGTGAATGGACAGACTGGTATGCTTTTCTTGGTAAAGTAAAAGTTGAATTTTATAACACGCTTGCGGAAGCAAGAGCTGCAGTGCAGCGCCTTAATATTCGTTCCTCAGATGAGTATAGCGCTAGGTACAGTGAAGACCCCAGATTACCCTCTCATCCATCTAATACCTACGCTCATGAATGGAAAGACAGGTATCATTTCTTTGGCAAGAGTAAACCTAATTACTATGCACGATTTGCAGATGCTATCGTTGCTGTGCGTCGGCTTAACATCAAGACCCAAAGGGAGTTTTACGCCAAGCGCAGAGAAGATTCTAAATTGTCTAGGGACCCATCAAAATTTTACGCCGCTGAATGGCAAGGTTGGCCTCATTTCTTGGGCAAAGAAAAGCCTGAACTTTACGCCACAATTGCCGAAGCTAGTGCAGCGGTAAAGCGGCTCAATATTAATACCCAAAAGGAGTTCTTCGCGAAATACACCGAAGACCCTCGGTTAACTTCACGCCCTGCGATACTCTATGCCAGTGAGTGGAAAAACTGGTATCACTTTTTCGGGAAAGATAAGCCCACGTTTTATAAAACATTGGGAGAGGCAAGCACGGCTGTGCGGCGGCTTAACATTAGGAGCAAGACTGAGTTCTTAGCGAGATCTCGAGAAGATCCCCTTTTATCCAGAGACCCATGCAATTTTTACGCGAGCGAGTGGCAAGATTGGTATCACTTTCTCGGTACAAAGAGGCCTAGTTTTTATACAACGTATGCGAGGGCACGGAAGGCTGCGCTACACCTCAAGATCAAGAACTTGGAGGAGTATAGAGTAAAGTATAAGGAAGATCCTCTGTTGCCTTCTCACCCATCAAGCACTTATGTCGATGAGTGGCGAGACTGGGATCATTTTTTGGGAAAAGTTAAACCTAAACCGGAATATTACGCCACTCTTGCTGAGGCCTGTGCTGCTGTAAGGTTGCTTAATATAAATACCATGCAGGAGTACCGTTCAAAGTACAAGGAAGATCCCCGTTTACCGCTATGTCCATCCAAGACCTACTCTCAGGAGTGGATCGACCTTGATTACTTCTTAGGTAAAAATAAACCTCGTTATTACAACACGCTTTCAGAAGCTAGCTCTGCTGCACTGCTTATCAATATCAATACACAGAAAAAGTTCTTTAAAAGGTATAAAGAGGATCCTCTGTTACCCAGAGAACCTGCCAAGGTCTATGCCCATGAATGGCAGGACTGGCCTCATTTTTTTGGTAAGGCTCAACCTGTGTATTACGAGACTCTATCAGAAGCATCTATAGCCACGCAAAAACTCATGATTTACTCCAAGACGGAGTATAAAAAACGACACAAATCAGATTCGAGACTGCCAACCTTACCAGATAATTTTTATTCTTCTGCTTGGATCTCATGGTTAAATTTCTTGTTACCCCACAAAATAAATACACTTGAGCAGCTTAAGATCGCCTGCAAAGTTTTACAAATCAGAGACTCACCTCAGTATCGAGCAGTTCGAAGAGAATACAAAATGCTGCCAGCTCATCCAGAACGATTATTAGGATGGCGTAATTGGTATGATTTACTGGATATTCCGGTGCCATACACATACCAAGAACTTGTAAAGCTCGTAAGGAAAGCGGGATGCCAAACATTGGAGAGTTACAAGAAGTTTAGGAGTGAAGAACGTGATCCCCGAATACCAGCTTCCCCAATAGAAACATACGAGCAATCAGGTTGGACAAATACATTTGATTTTTTTGGTAAGCCTCGACCATTCCAGGTCAAATACCTTGAGACTGAATGGCAACTATGGGGAGATTGCATCACTCGTTTTCTAAAGCAGGCTCGTGGAAGCGGTTCAAAGGCTCAGGAACTTTGCGAGTTCGTCCGGAGGTATATTCAGGCTGAAGAGTATGAAACTTCGCCACACGAGTTTTTGACCCGGACAAAGACAAACACTAAGCCGTTAGTTGATTTACTCAATCAGCATCAGGTCCATAAAAAGAAACGCAAGTTACATTCAATTAACGAGTTTCTTGAATGGATCATTCAAACAGATCTAACCATTGAAGACGAAACGTCAGGGGAAATTATACGTTTAAAAAACGCTGTAAATCCTTTTAAGTACTTAAATTTTGATAACGAGCAATATGCTCCTCCTCTCTCCGAAACAGCTAAACCTTCGTTGCCGTATCAGTTTGTAAAGGCGGGGCGTGATTGGATTTTTCCGCCCAACTCTGTTTTAACATCCTTGCCTTATTCAGAGTTGTCACATCTGCTCAAGTTCTCCGCAGACTGGATCACTCTTGATGATACCTCTAAGGTGGACCTTAATGATCCAGACTGTGTCACTAAGACTGAGCGAGGCAAGGTCTTATTGTGGGTGCCAACATTTTGGACGTACACCTATGCACTGATGCAGCTTCCGGCAAGAGGCATGCAGATTGTGTACTGTGATTCTGGAGAAATGGATGAAGAAACCCCCTATTTTGAAAAAGGGCAATTATTATGGAAGAGAAATGAATCACCTCAGAGGGGACAAACAAAAAGACAAGGAATGATTTATAAGACTGAAAATAACGATTTCGGGGTACATTATACATCCAACAAAACACAGTTATTTGGTGAGGGGTATGATATTCCATATATGCCTCTTGAGTTGGCGTATTGGCTGATAAAACTCCGCAACTGGCAACAAAAGTACAATCCAATCTCCAAACCCAAGCCGTGGCTTGATTGTAAGCGAACCAACCTAAACGAAAACCAACGCAAGAGCAAAGGAGCGAACTGTTTTTTATTTAGAGAATTTGGTGATGAGGAACCAGGAACATTTGGTGGTCGATTAGCTGATAGGTTAGCGGCCTCTTTATTCTTCTCTGTAAAAGACGAGGCGGCGTTATCAACATACCGAGATTGCAGTTTTAAGGATGTTGGCGAGCAAGTGCAGCAAGAACCAAATATAGTCTTGTCTCAATTTAGTTCGTCATTTACCCCACATACAATGCGAGTTAGCTTGATCAACGCGTATGCTTTTGAGTTTGGCCTCCCTATTGAGGTCATAATGAAATTAGTAGGGCATGCTTCTATTGTGATGTCTGTCTATTATCTAAAAAGCGGATTAGTGAGGCAAAAAATCGAACTTGGAGAAAAGCAGGCTTTTCTTAATGCACAAGTTAATGCACGACGATTCATCGAAGAGCATGGAATAGAAGAATATCGAAATCAGTTGACTGCAAATAATCCAGAAATTCTTCAATCGCTCAACAATGCAAATTCTGAGGTGGTTTATTTATGGAAAGATTTTGGTTTCTGCCCCGTGGGGGGAAATAGTTGTAACAGTGGTGGTGAGCCTGTTGCTGTTGGTGCAAATGCGTATCACCCAGTTCCTGCTGGATATATCGGAGAGCAGAACTGCATTCGATGTAAGTTTTTTGTCACCGGTCCAGCCTTTCTGATGGGGTTGGCTGCACTTTATAACGAAATCACACTGGCATTAAGCGCCCAAACGTCGCGTAACTCTGAATTGCTTGAAGAGTTGACCGAAGTTGGTCGCAAAATTGACGTAATATCACATGAGCAGTATGAGAATCAGAAAAACGCCTCTAAAAACCAACAACTTCATGATCATAAAGAACAACTTAAGACACTCAGGAGAAAGCTCAATTCAGAAATAGAGACCCGCTCAAAGAAAGTGGATATGCTTTTGACCGATCTGAATTATTTGTACCGGCATGTCCAGAACAGTAAAGCCCTGACTGATATGATTACTACAACCGGGGACACGTCTGTGAAGCTCATCGTGCCCAACCTTGTCCAATTTGATGTTGAACTCGAAGAGAGTACACAATTTCGGATATTGTCAGAGGTTTGTGAAAACGCAGAATTATTCCACAGCTGCAGTAGTGAGTTGGCAGTTGCTAAAAGAAGCCAAGCCTTGGACCGATTTATGATAAAAAATGATTTACCTCCCCAGTTGATGTTCTTAGATGAGCATGAACAGGTCGTGGTAGGGAATCAGTTAACCAGACTGATGTATGCTCGAATCCATAGCTGGGAAACTATTGATCGTTTGATAGCTGGTGATCTCACTATAAAAGACCTCGATAGTGAAATTCATCTAACCTCTAAAGATATTAACAAGTTGTTTGCTGAAGCGAAGCCGATACCGATTAAAGGGCTAACATGATGGCTATTACACCTGAACAAGTATTAGAACAGCTATGTACTAAAGTTTCGATCCGGACAGTAGAGTCGCTCAAAGCGGTTTATCAAGTCTGTAAAGAACAGCATGAACGAGGCCTTAAAGACTATAGCTTCAGTACCATAGCAAGACTTGGCAAAGGTAGAGGTGTTCCTGCGGCTCAGAGCATGCGCAATAAAACGGGCGAACATTTCAGAACGCTAATCGCCGCTTTTGATTCAATCTCAAATGCAGCAGCCAAAGTTATTAAACCTAGCGCTAATAGCAAAACTATGGCATGGATTGATGAGATCTCTGATCCCGTACTTAAGCTCCAGATAAACATTTTGTACGCGGAAAAAAAAGAAGCTGAACGATTGCTACAAGCCGTTGTACCTATCGACCAGTATATTGAAATCCGAGACCATGTTGGCACAACTTCGATTAATGCCCGATTTACCGATTTGGAACGTGAAGCACTCGAATACCTTGTCTCTCAAGAATTCATGAGAACCGAACGATTGGAGCAAGGTCCCAGAGGCAGTATAGTACGCGTCGAAAGTCAGAAAGCCTTTTTTCCAGTTGCAACCCTGGATGCTTTGAACAAAGCGTTGCTCCATCTCTGAAAATGTCAGGAATTACCGTTGAGAACTGATTTAATAACCCGCGAGGGATTTGAAAAACTAACTAAAGAATTGAATTACTTATGGCGTGAATATCGTCCCGAAATTACTAAAAAGGTTGCATGGGCTGCAAGCTTAGGCGACAGATCAGAGAACGCTGATTACAAGGAAAATAAAAGGCTTCTCCGGCAAATTGATTCTAAAATTCGCTTTCTTCGCAAGCGTTTGGAAGTGTTGAGGGTCGTTGAATACTCACCGGTTCAGGAAGGAAGAGTTTTTTTTGGCGCTTGGGTAGAAATTGAAAACGAGCAAGGGGAAATAAGAAAATTCCGCATCGTTGGCCCAGATGAAATCTATGGCCGGAACGATTATATTTCGATCGATTCACCCATGGCTCGTGCTTTGCTCAAAAAAGAAGTTGATAGCGATGTGACAGTAAGCACTCCTACTGGTGAACACTTGTGGTGTATCTGTGAAATTAGTTACCAGGAACCAATTAAAACGGAATAATTAGGTCTGGTCTTTTTAGCAAAATTTAGAAGCTGTTTTGGATTGGTGGTAGTTCCATCAGACAGTAGGTATCGGTGGAGTTCAACCAAACCTGGCAAACTGATATCTTAAGTATGCGTTGCTGCGCCCAAGGCTTGAAGGCGCATCCATAGTTGATTGACTAACTTATCACTCTTTATTTGGAAAGGGTCAGTTCAATAGGATCTCCATGTTTTGTAATTTTGAAATGAAGCTTCTCAAACGCTTTGATAGCCCACGATGACTGCTTATAGCATCGAGCATAAATTCGACTCTTGCTGTCATTTTCAATGACCCTTTTTACTAGTCTATTAAAACAGCCATTTCTCCTAAACTCTTTTAGAGTTCCTGCCAATTGAATTTCAACGCTGTCATTCTCTTTGCAACAAATTAGAAATGATGCAGGGACGCCATCGAGCTCCGCCACCGTTAATTCCATTTGAACAAATGCAGGAGCGTGAATACCTCCACGGAGTTTCATCATATGAACTCCTCCATTCTCTATAATGGCGTGTAAAAACTCCTTGGCTTGAAACTTCATTGATGGACCAAAATGGCCATCATCAGCTCCTTCTATTAGCGATTCAACAATCCATTTTGAGTCATCAGTTGATCCAAGTCTAAGATGCATTAATTTTCTCCGTTGTTTAGTCATGTCTTACGTCTAAATCAGATACGCCAAGGACGTCACCTGTGACCTTTCCCAAGCTAAAGCCAACGTGTTCCTTTTTCAATTGATTTTTCTAAATTCGAGAAAAAGATACCTGGCAAATCTATATACAATGTGAGCGCGCAAGCTGTTCTAAGCTCTGACTCATGCTGGGTAGCATGGTGGAATCAATGCTGTGATGATGGTAAAAAAGTGGGGTAGCTAGGAGAGATGAAAATTAATTTTTCTGCAATTGGTACGGTGCTGATTGCTAGATTATGTATGAGCCAGCACGCCTATTTTGACGCCAAAGTGGCTTTAACGGTACTGTAAGTTATAAGACATTAAAAAATGTAATTGCCCGCCTCTATGCTTAAAGTCCTGTCCCAAGGCATTTACTCCGATTTATGAAATAGACATTATTTAAACTCACTGAGTACTCGCTGCATTGCGTTAATCCGGCCAAGGAGCATTATCGCCTCTGTATTAGCTACGTTAAACTTTTGTATGAGCATGTCTTTGTAGGTGGGGTACTTAGTTAATAACCGTTGATACTCTTCGGCTTCGGATTTTTTTGCCAACATCTCTGTTTTTAGTGAAGGAAGCTCGGCATCCATCTGTTTGATGAATTCATCAGCTGAAGCAGAATATGAGAGTTCATTGTGTTTGTTGCCGAGTGATTTAGTTGCATTCTGCATATTTTTCCTTGATTGAAAAATTTTTGACAGAATTTCATCTGAGTTTTCGGTTAACCAATAAACAGCAGACTTCTGATTTAGGGTTAATCCTTTTTCAAAGATACCCAAGTTATGCATTTGCCAAATAGATTTGTACACAGCTTTGTACGTTTGGGCTTTGGTAGCATTTGTGAGTTCTTGATGGTATGCATCCCGCAGCTGAAGCACGGTAAAGTGACTTAGCCTCCTTTGTGCAATGAAGGCGATGATTTTTTCGTTAAACGTAGACTTAATTTGCTGCATTTCAATACTTCTTCAGTTGAAACGATATCTGCACTTTACAAGCAAATCAGATGTGCAGGAGATTAACGGATTGCTAAGGAAATTGATCACTTAGGATTCCTAAGTATACTGTAGGTTTCAAAACTTAGACAATCTAAGTATTCGGGAATTAAGAATGTATTATTTGTGCAAACTATTAATCCATTCCCAATACGGCTCAAGGAAGCAAGAGACCGCTTGGGGATCAGTCAGCGGGAACTGGGGGTTCGTATTGGCATTGAGCCAGACTCAGCTAGTAGTCGCATGAATCATTATGAAAAAGGGCGGCATATGCCTGATTTCGCAACTCTTAAACGAATTGCAGAAGAGCTAAACGTACCGGTAGCTTATTTATTTTGTGAGTCCGACGATATGGCGGAGATTGTTAAGGCTTTTGATAGGCTTAGCTATGAAGACAAATTGAGTGTTTTAGAGCTGGTGAGAAGAGCCGATGCAGGCACTGACTAATTGGTGAGCGACTTATCGCGAGCGCAGTGGCTGTTGGCTCTAACGTTCAAATTATCTAACCTTATTTTATCTTATGAATTCATCTTCTCCGGCTCGGAATTCAGAGTCAGGGAGAATCAAAATCCCCAATGTATAGCTGTATCCCTCGCCAACAATGACAAAAACATGCTCTACTAATTCCATATGCTCCGGTTCTTTCGGGAGCCAAGCGTTAGCTTTGATTGTCCCAGACTGGCCATTCGAAGACCAAATTGTAGTATTGAGAAGAGAGTTGTAGGGGACTTCAATTGTTTCTTTAGTCGTCGCGAAATATGCTCCCGATTTATAAGCCGCCTGGTTCGAGCATGCCCAATCAAGGAATCCATCTTTTGCTGCAACAATTATCACCCGTCCCATAGCTACATCCCTTAACTTGAGTGCTGCTGCAGTTAGACTAACGCCATATCTATCACCACAATGCTTTAGGAGCTCAATTGAGATTAAATGGCCTTCAATTTGCTTTCGAAAGTCATCTAGTGGCATCAGTAGACTTGATGCAAATGTATCTGCCTCCTTCTCCATCAACTGGTCACTGAGCTCTGTACTCATGACATCTTTCGTCGCACAATTGAATTCTGATTGAAGGTTTCTATGCAGTAAATAATGACCAAATTCATGCGCTAAAGTGAAACGTATCCGTCCTTCAGATGCAATTTGATCATTGTACCCCACCATCCATTTTGTGCCTTTTGGACTCTTAACCAGCATACCTTCAAATTTATCTAGCGGCACAGGTCGAATATCGACAATCGGTTCTTTTGGAAACTTGTTATTAGACACCTCCAAAATCACATTTTTAATATCGACAGGAAATCTCTCTTCTCCTAAGACCGTGCGTAACAGAACAGATATGCGATTAGCTTCAGCTTTAGGATGATTATCCATGTTAGTCACCATCATTCCACCAAGAGTCGACTATTTTTCTAATCTTCTCTTTATCACGATCATCCAACGACTGGTACTTCCTGAAAAAAACATTATCGGCCATCCCTTCCTGGGTCTCAGTAGCTTGCTCTTCTAGTAGGTATTGAGGGCTGACGCCAAGAGCCAAAGCTATTTTATTAATTTTTTCTACTGAAGGATTCGGCTTGTCTCTGTTTTCTAGCTCCCAAAGGTAGCTCTTGCTTGAATCAGATAGCTCAGCAAGCTTCTCAAGAGAGATACCAAGTTCACGCCTTTTTTCGTTGATTTTTTCACCTATTTGAGATGCCACAATAACCTCCTTAAATATAATCCCCGACAAAATACCATTATAACGAACAAAAAAAAACCTGTTGACAGGAAGAAAAAATGATCAGACCATAACCTCGAAGTTCGGCATACCGAACAAAATAAAACTCATACAGAGGTAAATACCATGCATATAGATCCACCAACACATAAACCAGAAAGCCCATTAGTTGTTATAAATGGTGCCCAGTTGACTATTCAAGACCGTTCACCAACAGCCCGACAGTTGCTAGTTGCGGCAAACTTAAAGCCTGCCACTGATTACATACTGATACGTTGGCCAGAGTCAGGACCAACTTTAGAATTAGGTCTCGATGAAGTGGTCCACCTGCCTAATAATAGCTTGGTTACAGAGTTCATTGCGATACAAGCTGATGGCATAAAATACTTTGTCCTAGATGATGAGCGTTATGCATGGTCAGCTGCGATCAGCGAAACCGATCTTCGTCGCATAGGTCGAATCTCTGACGACTTAGAAGTTTGGTTTGAGAATCGAGACAAAAAAGATGAACAGGTTCTGCCTGGTGCGATTTTTGATCTGACTTTGAGCGGCATAGAACGTTTCTATACTCGCGAGCGAGTTATTCAAATCTGGCAATTGGATGTTCACGGAGTCATGATAACGTCCGAGACCTCCTCTATCTTAGTTAAGGATGCTCTATTAAAAGCAGGTATAGATCCTAACAAAGGTTGGATTATCCGTTTGAAAGTAAAGGGTCAACCGAAACAAGTAGTAGAGCTACAAACTGTGATCGATTTGACGCAGGATGGAATTGAAAGACTGCAGTTACTGCCAAAAGATATAAATAATGGTGAAAACGCTCAAGCGATAAACCGACAGTTTCACCTACTTGCTGTAGATGAGGCATACCTCAATGCTCGAGGTTGTATCTGGGAAACGATTAACGATGGTCGTCGGTGGTTGTTAATACAAAACTATACGTTACCTGTAGGATATACGGCTCCGGTCTGCACCGTGGCCATAGAAATCCCTTCCAATTATCCAATTGCAGAGATTGACATGTTTTATTGCTTCCCACCGCTAGTGAGACTAAAAGGAGGAGTAATCCCTCAAACAGAAGCAACCCAAACAATTAATGGACGGAGCTTTCAACGTTGGTCCAGACACAGACCATCAGGAGTTTGGAACCCAGATGTAGACTCAGTGTTATCTCATTTAGGGTTAGTCGATGAATCAATCGCCAGAGAGGTTGAACTATGAGGCGCGCCCATACTCTTGTGATCATCGATAGCATTCACCAACTCGTTAAGAAACATCTGTTTCCTGGTGATGGATTAGAGGCCGCAGCCATTCTTCTATGCAAAAGAATGACGGGCAATCAGACTAAATTATTATGCACCAAGGCAATCTATGTTCCTTATGCTGAATGCAGCAGATCTTCAGATCAATTAACTTGGCCAGGAGAGTACTTAGCACAAGCTTTAGATGAAGCTGAAAGTGAGTCCTTATCACTAATATTGATCCACTCACACCCAGGGAACCTCAATGCTTTTTCACTGGTAGATGACAGATCTGACAGATTAGTCATCCCCGAACTATTTAAAAATAGCGAAGCCGCAACTCATGGTACGGCGATAATGGTGCCAAACGGTTCGATTAAAGCACGTATGTACGACCAAAATCAGAAAATAACGACTGTAGATTTAGTAGCCGTATATGGCACAAATACTGAGTTTTTTTGGGATAACTCTGACAACAATAAGCGACCGCTAGCGTTTACCGAAGAAATGCGTAACGAGTTGAGTAAATTGACAGTTGCGGTGATCGGTTGCTCAGGCACAGGTAGTATTACAGCGGAGCAATTGGCAAGGATAGGGATCGGCAAAATAATTGCCGTAGATTTTGACCAGGTCGAAAAACGAAATTTAAATAGAATCCTTAACTCAACAATCGCTGACGCGGAGTGCTCTGCATTTAAAGTTGATGTATTCAAAAGAGCTGCTAGCACTTTTCGGTCAGACTTAGTAGTAGAAAATCTAGCGGAGTCAGTAGTGTCTAGGGAAGCCGTTATAGCGATTGCTGACGCAGATATCATCTTCAGTTGTGTTGATAGCTTAATAGGTCGAGCAATCTGTGATCTTATGTCACAAGCATTTCTACAACCTTTATATGATGTGGGCGTCACAATCCCAGTTGGCAAGCTCGGTCACGATCGAACCATGTCTATTATAGACATAAATGGTCGAATCGATTATGTAAAACCAGGTGGCGCTACACTGAAGGACCGCGACGTCTATGACTCAAAATCTTTAGCGGCAGAAGAATTAAAAGAAAGAGACCCTTTAGCTCATGCTGAGCAGGTCAAAGCGGGTTACATGCCTGGGTCTACAGAACAAGCTCCATCAGTGATTTCAGTCAATATGTTAGCAGCCAGCTTATGCGTTCAAGAATTTATCGCTCGTCTTTATCCGTTTAGATTAGACTGCAACGATAACTACGCGCGTACTCTATTTTCACTGGGAGAAGGCGAATTTGAGTATTTTAACGAAAATACTTTTGGGCGCTCAAACCAAAAGTTACTTGGTTCAGGATTGAGCGAGCCATTATTAGGTTTGCCTGTATTAGGTGAGAATGCATGAAGCTACTACTTAATTTCATAAAATCGCTCAAAAACTGGTTTATAGGGCTTTGGCATCCGACATACCGAGTCAAAAACATTAATGGAGACACCCTTCCACATAAAATTTTAGATTATCAGCTAATTCATCTAATTGATGACGGTGAGAGCTGGTCTGTTGGTCTAGTTTGCCCGTGTGGATGTGGTGATGTTTTGCAACTTGCTTTACTCGAAGATGCGAGTCCTCGCTGGAATTTATCTGTTGATAAAGACGGACGACCGACCTTGCACCCTTCAGTTTGGCGAAAGACGGGTTGTAAGGCTCATTTTTGGTTGAGGGATGGCAAAATATACTGGTGTAGCAATTAAAATACTCTGAAGCGACCAATTCTTCCTTGGCGCAAAATGGCATTAGATCGTGAGGACTCTCACCTGTCTGTACAATGTAGCTAGTAATTACGATTCATACTGAATTTTTAGTGGCCTCATCAATCAGAGTATTGCACTAATTCTGATTTTAAGGTCGCGGCATAGCTCGTCAGGCGGAGAAATTGCATTATTTTGCTAATCTTGACTTGATAGTTTTCTCCAAATTTCATCTTTTTCTCGAAATGCTTCACGCAATCTAGGTAATCAACTTAAATGTCACTGCCATCATAATGCGGATGACAGTACCTGTGACAAATACAGCGTATAGCTGCCTCATTCAAAGCATGTCTGAGATAAGTTTTAGCAGGCTTTGAAATGTAATTCACTGAAGATGCGAGTATCAGTCGCTGTGTTTTACAGCTCCAGATTTACGGATACAGCATAAAATTGCTGCCCTCATGCCATTGAATTGGATTGATATCGGAAATATCTAGTCCGTAAGTACGCAGCAGCCAGCGGGTCTGTCCACCATAATCCTTGCCGACCTCACTACGGCCATGAAGCGCTATGCGGTTATTTACCAGAGCAATATCGCCAGGTGCCAGAGATACGGGAATCGCACAGTCAGCACACGCATTCTTGAGTGCATCCATCGCCTCTTGGGCAGATTTTTTGTCGGTTTCGGCAATTTGCGTAGAACTGTGGCTAAACCGAATCCACCAACTTCCATTGATTGCAAAAAGTAGCGGGGCATTATCGATAATGAGGTCTTCGCCAAGAATTTTCTTCATTCCTTCACGAAAGGTCAGCTGTGAACCAATGATGTATTGCGGCTTTTGCAATTCATCAATGTGCTCTTTACTCAGAAGCTCCATTAGTTGGTCAAGGGGCATAACCATCGTGGGTACTTGGTTTGGGTTGCGTAGAGCGGATAAACATACGAAGTCAGGAGAAGGTGCAATACGGTCATTTTCTGGATCACGGTGCCCTCGCACTGGGAATGATACTCCGTCCGTATGTCCACTCATTTTTCCAGCCGATTTGTCGGCGAATGCACCGCGATCCGGTGGGAACACCACGAGGTTAACGAACAGATCCCCTTCGTTTTCGGAGCGATAGGAAACTGCAGCGGAATTGATCGTTGCAAGACAAGCAACTGCTGTGACCTGAGCTATCAACGTACCTTCTACCTCAGGAACTGGGCGAAAATCAATCGGGGTCTCTGGGAGTTCTGATGATTCGAAAACAGCCTCCAACTTCACAAGGGGATTATTCCACGCAAAAGCTGTCACTTCGGCACAGCTACAATCGCGACTGTTTAGCTCACTTTCGATTAACGGCAGTAGCTCTCGTCCAAGCTCGATAGGGCATGCCAGACTTTTTAATATGTGTTCAAAGGTAACGCTCGATCGCCAACAAGTGACAGCAGCACGCACTGCTTGTGAAAAGATTACCTCGATCAATTGTGTCATTCCCTGCATTAGTGATATAAAATTGATACATGTCAATGTAACTGTAGCTAAGTCACTATTATAGTGACTTAGCTACCCGTAAGATATATGAAAACACAGACACTTCAGACAATCGATTATCTCAAAGGATGTGCTAGTTTCCTAGCCCACCTGAAACCATTCATGCATCTACAAGATACACCTCAAGGTATTGAATGTAAGATGACCTTAGCTAATGGCCAGCCAGTGCTGGTAAAAGGTAAGGATGAGCCGCATTTACTGTTGAGCTTGATGGTAGAGCTTGTGGAACTACTCCCAAGTGTCTGCATTGACCAACAGTTAACTATGGCACCGAACATAAGGGCTTTGCCTTTGAATGAAAAGCCTTTGGAGGCTACCATGCAACCTTCGACAACCACCCAAGTCGCTAGTGAACGCACTCAAGCAGCGCGTTTGCAGATTGGTGTTACGACTAAGGTTTCTCAGCACGAATTGGTAAAGAAAGTAGCAATAAAGCGTGGAGTATCAGTGTCGATCGCTGCGAGAGATTTGTTGCGAGATGGATTGGACAGGTTTGATCAAGAATCAATGACTGTAAGCCCTTCAAAGTTACTGCTGGATTATGAACGTAAGGCTAACGATTATGAGGGGGCAGAGTCGGAAAACTGGATAATCCGTGCCGACCGACGCTTGGTTATGAAAACACGGCTAAGAGCTGGGGAGTACGAGTGCTCGCTTTCATCATTTACCAATTTCATTCTTGCCAATGCGTTGAGCTGCTGTCCTGTTGCAGCTGCGGTAATTGCGGAATCTTCTCAGACGATGATCTCTGAAGATGCTGTTACAAAGGCTCTCAAAGTTATTGAGCAATCCGTAGGGGTTAAGGCTCGTGATCTAGCTCCTCAGATTGGTTTGGGGGAACAACGTGGGCTGACAAACTTTATTTTAGGAGGGACTGTGCAGGCTCCCACACGTGTGCTTGCAAAGCTGGCTAACGTTTTAAAGCTGCCTCTGGGTGTTTTGTCTGTTGCGTTAGAGCGTCGGTTTTATAATCAATGTGTATCATCTTTCAAAGCGACTGAGGGGAAACCCACTATGCAAGCGAAACGGAAAGCTTGGACTGTTGCGGTAAGAGAGCTGCAGCTTCCAACTGAAGAGCAAGAGCGTCTTCTTGAACTTGAGGGTTAAGCGTGAATCCGTTTGATCGGGCGCGTCGGCAAGCATTTGAGACCAGAGAAGCTCTGGTCGGGCTAGCCGCCTCTCTTGGGGGGATAAGCTCCACTGAATTACTAGCCCAAGTTGAGGACGCCCTCGAAATTGCAGTAGAGAGATTGCCTTTTGGACACCCAGAGTTGGGCGGCGGCAGTGGGGTACTTAAGCGAGAAATTCAAACTATCTGTATTCGTAACGATGTCTCCCCTGGGGAATCGGCCTATCTCATCGCTCATGAGTTGGGGCACTGGTACCTTGATGGTGATCGCCCGGCACAGACTATTGCTTACTTGAGTAGTATGACTAATTCCTATGGCAGTCAGGCTACAATCGCGGTAGAGGCTTACGGTGCTCGTGAGCGTTTGGAACTTCAAGCCAATGTATTTGCTCGTGAACTGCTGCTACCGCGTAGCGTCGCAAGTCAGTTATTTAAAAGTGGTCTGGTTGCCACGGATATCTCGTCTGACCTTTTGATTCCTCTAGAGATCGTTCGTCTTCAGATGTTCGATGGGATTTTACTCCCCATATTGTCTCCGGCTCTTCCTCCACCCTTGCCACCCATGACGCAGGGGCAGCAGATTGCCGCGACTGCTTCGGAAACTTTTGTCAACGTGGTGGCTGGGCCAGGTACCGGTAAAACAACTACGCTGATACATCGTATCAAACACCTTGTTGACGGAGGAGTCCCACCCAGCCAAATTCTCGTGCTGACCTTCACCAATAAGGCTGCTTATGAGCTGGTAGAGCGTCTCAAAGTGTCCGGCATTGCCGGTGCTTCCGATGTTTGGGCAGGGACATTTCATGCATTCGGACTCGAATTTCTTCGTAAATATCATCATATTTTTGACCTGCCTTCTGACGTTAGGCTCGCAGACTCGTTGATGCAAGTGCGTCTTATGGTAAGTATGCTGCCCACAGTACAGCTCAAGTACTATCTGAGGCTTCAAAATCCCTACGATTGGCTCCCTGGGGTTCTTGGTCATATAAAAAGGTTGAAGGAAGAATGCCTCACAGCTGCTGACTACCGAGCGCGGCTAGCCTTACTACCTGCTTGCGAACCTGATGTAGCGAATGAGCGGGAAGACATTGCCACTCTCTTCGAGGCCTACGAAACGGCCATGCGTGCTGAGCACCTGGTGGACTATGTTGATTTGATTGCCTTCCCGTCAATCCAAGCTAAGCGAGACCGAGCATCAGTTGCTCAGTACATCGGTCATTTCTCGCATGTACTAGTGGATGAGTATCAGGACGTCACTGAAGTAATGGTCAATCTCCTCCGTCAATTGGCCCTGAATGCTCAATCTTTCTGGGTGGTCGGTGATGCGCGCCAAGCGATACACCATTGGCGAGGCGCTTCAATCAGAAGCCTGATGAATTTCGGCTCTTCCTACCTCAGTACTATTCCAGGCGCAACTGTGCGTCGTTACTCTTTGGATCTGAACCGGCGAAGCACCCCAGAAATTCTCGAGCTATTTTCATCCGCGGGTACTCATCATGCCTTGAATGACCGAATGATCTTAGAGCACGTCGATGCGTATCGCCCCTCGATAGGGGTTATCCCGACTCTGTATGCATGCGATTCCAAACCTTCCCAGGCCGTCACCATCGCGCAGCGTATTGATGGGCTTGTGCAAAGGGGAGTTCCCTATAGAGATCAAGTCGTAATCAGTCGCAAATCCGCAAATGTTGAGCAGATTGTTGAAGCGCTCGAAGATTTGAATGTGCCGGTGTTGCATGTTGGTGATATTTGCCAGCGCCCTGAGATAAAGCTGCTGTTATGTCTGATGGAGCTGCTGTGTATGCGACAGCCGCGCTCTTTGGTAGGACTGATGTCAGAGCCAGAATTCCGAATGCCTTATCAAGATATAGAGCACCTCATGTTTTTAACTCGTAAGGGCGCTGGATTAAGCATGCAGCGAGGTGGGTGGTTATGGTCGCCCACGCCTGGCCTATCGCCAGGGGGTCAGCAAGCCAAGGAAAAACTCGCTGTACTTCTGAGAGGACTCAAGCGAAATTCCACACCTTGGGATTTTGTATCCACGGTACTACTCGATCGACATTACGGAATACCAAACCACTCCGAGCAGTCGATCCCAGCACATACGAAGCGCCTAGCTCTTTGGCAGTTCGTTTACGCGGTGCGCAATGGCGACGGTGACATTCGTCAAGCGCGACTTTCCCAATTCCTGCTCCGTGAAGAGCTACGTCGCAGAATCGGAGAGAAACTGGGTGACCGAGGTTTACCCCCTGAGGCGCGAGTTTTGGATGCTGTGACTGTCATGACTGTGCACTCAAGTAAAGGACTTGAATACCCAGCAGTCCACGTGACTGATGTTGATGACGGTTCATATGGCGCAGAGCGGCCCTTTGCTTACGACGCACGGGGGTTGGAACTCATGCCTCCTGAGGTGCTGAATAGTACTGCGTCTGAGTTCATGTTTGAGGAATGGGTTGAACGTAATAACCTTCTATATGTAGCTCTTTCTAGGGCTCGCGACTACCTCTATCTTTATGAGATCAGCGGGTGCGCGCGTCCTGTGCCGTTGGCCCGAGCTTCAGCCTCGAGCTTGGTCAAGCGCGCAGGTGTGAATGTGCCGCGTCCTGCACCTGTGCAGCCGATACCCTTAACAAAAAGTATCGTGATGCCGACAGTGAGCTATGAGGCTTTCCAAACCTACATGAATTGCCCGTTGCAGTTCTACTATCGCTATGAGGCTTCGCTCACTGCCGAACAGGATATCGATGTATCGATTCGCGCTCGATGGGCCATAATGGACACTCTACTTACAGTTGCGAAGGATGAAACTAGCTTTGAGACGGCATTCGAAGCTGCTTGGCTTTCCTATGGTCTGCCGAGCAAAGAAAATGACCCAGGCCTGATGGGGGATGCAGAAGCTGCCGCCCAGCGCGGGCTATCGATAATAAGAAGTGTCCGTGGCACCGTCCAAGAGGGTATTATTTCCGAGGTCAACGGCGTACGAATTGAACTCCCTTGGATGCTCGCTGATAGAGGCCAACTGCACTGGATTCGGGCGCAGACGGGAATTCAGTACACACTTAGCCAGTTGCGGCCTATGCTTCTAAATATAAACGGTTCGAGGAGTCCTAGTGCAACGATTTACTCCATCATTACCGGCCAGCAAGTTAGTGACGTTCCGTCTAAGAGGGTTGAGAGTACGTCAGTTTACAAGGTTGCCCAACGCTTTGGTGCTGGTGAACGGTCTGCTTCCAAAGGTCGACATTGCTATCGTTGTCCTTATCTAAGTATTTGCCCTAGCATCCCCTAACTTGGTTTAATAAAATTCAAGTGGCTTGGATGTTCTCTATTGGTAGACCTATTACCACTTATGCCCGTCTTACTTTGTTGGAGAAACTAAAGCTGTTTCGTCGTTCAGGTCAAAGTCCTAAACACTCAAACTCATAGTCGCCATAGAATTTTTTATTGAAGGACTGTCAAGATACTAATCTCTGTGAAAGGTCAGCTTTCACCATAAAGCAGATGCGCTTTGATCAAATCAATAGGCACACTTATTTGTTGCTGATGGAGGAAAAACACTCTAATTTAGAAACTTAGAGTGGGCAAGTCTAAGAATTATAGGCGCAATATCCCAGTGGTAGATGGCAATATAGGATCTAGGTAATCGATGGAATTCGAAGATTTATTGAAGAGATTAGACAGCGAAGGGACAAGAGGTCGCTTTATGACCGAATCATTCCTACTTAACCTTTTGAAGCTTCATATCGAAAGCCAAGGAAAGAGAATTCTCATTGATTCTGGACCTACATCATCAATGTTTGATGCTTTCGCTCCCGATGGTTTTGATAATTATGATAGGCCTATATATATAGAAATAATCTCAGTTATAAACTCGAAAAAGTTAACCTGGAGAATTCAAAAGTATATCAACGAATCGAAAATCCTTGATGAGGGCTCGGGGCTATTGATTCTTTCAATGAGACTATTTAGCGAGAAAATGTTAGCTGAAGTCCGTCATAATATAGCTAATTTCGATATACCTATCTATATCTGGGGACCCAAGGAGATAGAGAATATCGCCGTTAAGCACTCCGAGGATGTAAAAAAATTAGGTGAGAATTTATTCTCTCTGCGTTTCGAGAGTGCCATTAAGAAAGAGCAGACAAACTGGAAAGACGCTCGAAATAGAGTTGTAGACGACGTAAAGGGTACGTACAAAAGTGGGCAGTTCTCTCTATTCTTAGGCGCTGGTGTTTCAAGTAGTGCGGGACTGCCAGATTGGGACACTTTATTAAATTCTCTTTTTGTATCAATGCTTACATCGGAAATGGATGAGGACAAAAAAAGAGGTAACAGTGAGATTTCAAGTATTGTTAAAAGGTTGAGAGAAGTCGATGGTCCTTCGGCATTAATGTCAGCTCGTTATATTCGAAAAGGCATGTCAATTAGCGGCTCTGCTGAACAAACGAGATTTGTAAATACAGTAACAGAACAGCTATATAGCCTTAGGGACAAAAGATACTCCATTGACTCGCCTCTAATTAGAGCAATATCAGCAATGTGCATGCCTGGGAGGACTGGCGCAAAAGTTAAGTCAGTAGTGACTTATAACTTTGATGATTTGATTGAACGAGAATTATCTAAGCGTGAAATTATACATAAAAGTATATTTGAAGAAATAGACCTACCTAGTCCTGAAGAACTTCCTCTATATCACGTTCATGGATTTCTTCCCGAAGACAGATTCAAATATATAAACTTAGATAAAAGCACATTGGTATTCTCAGAAGAGGGCTATCATAAAATATATAATGATTTCTATCATTGGTCTAACTTAGTGCAGCTCAATAGCCTTAAAGAATCGACATGCGTAATGATCGGATTATCAATGACTGATCCTAACCTACGCAGACTATTAGAAATAGCATCTCGGTCAATTGAAAAACCTAAACACTACGCATTCTTAAAAAGAATTAGTATTGAAGAATTCACAACAGATAACTCTAAAAGGGTTGTTAATGCTCCTCAAATAACAATAAAGACATTTTTGGATAGGCACCATAGTCTTAATGAAGAAGTGTTAAAAGAACTCGGAGTAAACATTATTTGGTATGAAAATTATGAGGATATACCAAAAATTATTACTGAAATCACAAGAACCATCTAACAGGGCCAATGAGGGCGACAGCAGTTGTATAGCAGCTTCTCATCTATTCCAAAGCTGCGCATGTTGGCGGTGTTAATTTTTTATGTCGGGACTAACAGATGAATATACCAAATATACCCAATATACCAACAGATAACCTCTATAAGTTCATGGCTATCTTAGGCTTGCTGATTGCTATTTTTTCAATAGTGGCTCCTCTATATGCTTCTCATGTACTTGAAATAAAACGCATACATGTTTTTCATAAAATTGATATGGCAACTATACAGGTTACCTATATTAGAGAGGAACAAGCTGATTTAAGGAAGAAGATTCATGCCTTCAAAGGTAGTGATTCAACAGAGCTTCACAAAGAATTAAATGAAATCGTTGAAAAAACGCAAAAAGCTGCATTATCCGGATCTGAGCTAAGATATTTAGGCCAGCTCGATGAATATTATCAGAATAAAATAGATCAGCTTAAATATTACCGATATATTGCTTCTCTATTCGGTTTGGTGCTTTCATTATCTGGTTTCTATTTCTGGTATGTGAGGCTACAGCGCCCAAGTGAATTAATTGCAGCAAGCCAAGCAATAAGCCAAGTACCAAGTCAAGTACCAAGTCAAGTACCAAGTCAAGTACCAAGTCAAGTACCAAGTCAAGCAGCTGAAACGAGTATGAGCTAACACTCAGGTCATGGTTAAGCACAGCTAGGGTTAACTCACACCCTCGTTGCTAGGCAGGTTCGGTACTGCGTTAAGTTTCTTTATCAAGTTAGGGCATGGAAGGTTGGAATAAGTAAAAAAGAGCGACGTATTTCTTCATGACTTACTACGTTCCTAAATTCTTAGAGAGCTTTTGTGAGTCCGAGGGAGCGAAATAGTATGCCATGCATAGTATGTATACTCTTCTTGGTAGCTTTTTTTAATTAATTTAGTATGAAAATAGTGGCTCTAGGGTTGTGTCAGCATTTTCGCTGCGATCGCCCAGACTGGCCGCCCATGCTACTTTAGCTGTAGTATCGGGGCGTTTTTCCCGCCATAAATGGTTTAATTCCTGTTGCAAGGCTTCATAACCCTCGCGGGTGACTAACTCTGTTTTACTCATGCTGTCCGGTGATT
>FWPV01006319.1_pt1 | contig 22777 bp, 16 predicted proteins | sample 2228371 | NCBI WGS metagenome assembly FWPV01 (sample SAMEA103939776, study PRJEB20133) | metagenome | reverse complement strand
TTGTTTTTTATGCAATACCTATTTGCCAATAATTTGAACTGGACTGTTTTGTTCATCAGTAATCTTTTCCATAATAATCACCCCCAATTAAGATATTTGCAGAAAGTCAGATTTTAATAGCGAAAATAACTAATTCATATTTTATTGATACAAATTTCAAAACGTCGCAAAAAGTATTGGTAATTTAACGCTATCATCAGATTTTGACGATGCGAGAGCGGTTCGGTTGGATTCAGATGCTCTTCTGTTAATATAAATTGGCGTCCAATCATCAATGACGCTTCCAACTAAATATCCACCAGCGGTAAAAATGGCAGTCCAAATAAGCGAACCTACTATGAAGTTTTCCAATGAGTATCCATTATATTCGTCAAAGTTTTCAAAATTGGCGATAAGTGTTATACCACAAAGGGCAAGACATCCTCCACCAAAGCATTGTGCGAAATCATTGGCATAACCCTTTTTAACCATTACTTGCGAAACATCATTAATTTGGAAAACTTGAGGATTGTTGTTTATGTGCAAAAAAATAGTTTCCTCATCCATTAAAAGTTTTTCACCTTTAATTATTCGTCCATCCTTCAAGAATACCATAGCTTTTGGATACGTAATTTTGGCTGATACTTGAGCGGACGATGGAATAATCGTAACAAAAGCAAATGAGATAATTACACAAAATAATAAAAAATTTGATACTATTTTCATTTTTCTCTCCTTTCATTTTACATTAGACAAATTTATCTAGCTCAATCTAATTTTAAATACGAATAAAGTTAATTATGTTACCACTGAATTGCTAGAAATTGGGATGCAATAACGGCTTTATTCTTTCTTCTAATGGTAACATTGGAGTATGGTTGTAGCCTATAGTCCTTTGATACCAATAATATGTCGTTGCATAGTCAATCCAACAACGATTATTTTTATAAAGTTTATCGATTTCAGATTGAAAATTTTCATTTCCTAACCATTCGTTAGACCAATCGATCCGAAGGTCAAAACTCCTGTTAAATCTGATCACATTAGAACTATGAAACCTGTATATACTCAACATAGATGGGGAATCATGCTTGATAAAATTCATTCCATTGTATATTCCGTTGAACGTCCTGTTGAATCCCCAGCTAAACCCGAACGAATCTTCCGTGCCTAAATAATCAGCTCTTGGGTTTTCCTCATCATCTATTCGTATTTCATTATTTCCCTCCATAACGAAATGAAATCTACTGAAAAAAGGCTCATCAGTGCAGATGCTCCAAGCTCGCCCGATCAGATGTCCTTGCCCGTCAATGTGAAGAAAATGCTGATCTGTTTTTCTATGTAATTGAAAGGCAAACCTGGTCCAAGTTGCGTGGAAATATCCAAGGTCATTTTCCCAACGTGGCAATTCCTCAAACTCAACAAAACTGTAATTTGCGAGATTAAATGAGGTCTCATTTCTCAATATAACTTTTGCCGAGACTTCAAAAGGCATTGGTATAAAACAATTATATGATTCAGGAGCCTTCTCAATAAATGGAGTTGTGAAATGTTCGGCTTTGCCACAACATCCATCGCCGAAAAAGTCGCCAATGGGAACTTTGACTGATGGAGTTTTGCTGTCATTATAGTATATTTCCAATATGACACCTCTTGTGCATAAAGCTTTACGTTCATCAGTTGATAATCTATCATCATTTATAAAATGTTGTGTTGAGTGAATATTGGTTATGACAGCCGGACCTTTAATAGTAGCTATTGTTATGGAGTGCCCTGCATCTAGAGTTTCTAACTCAGGGTAAGCATCATAAGCCCATCCGCCATTTGATGATCTGAATGTGTGATTCTTTAATCTGGCTATATCTTTGATCATATTTTCCCCCTTTTGGTTGAAGTCAATATTGTTTTCAACTTGCTAGATCAATTTGTTCGATATCGCGAAGATTTTGAGAGATTGTTTTTAGTTTATTATAAAGGCACTTAGAGTTTATTACAAGCTACTTATGCTAACTTATAACAAATATCAATAGTCCGTAATGAGTTTATGATGTAATATAGAAAGGGAATTTGATGAATATTATAGGGCGTGTTTATACTCCTGGTGGGCTTAATATCCATATAGCTTGAACGGGCATCTCACCATTATTTTGCCATGCACAGGGCATAATGGAATCCAAATATATTGAATCTCCTTCATGTAAAGTATAGATTTTGCCATTTATATTTACTTCCAGTTCTCCTTTCAATATATATATAAATTCATCGCCCTTGTGGTTGATGAAATGACCGGGGAAATTACTATTAGGCTCTATTATTATCAGTATAGGTTGCATTCTGCGGTTGATACTAGTTGATGAAAGCAGATAGCATTTGATTTTTTCGTGTTCAATATCTGTGATAGTTATGGGGTGTAGATGGCTTTTTCGGCAGACTTGATCATCAAGACTATCTTTTGCGGTTGAAAAGAAATATCCTGGCTCGACCTGCAATTCTTTACTCAGAGCTATCAATGAATCGATGGATGGGCTTATAAGATTTCTTTCTATTTGTGATATGTAACTTGCAGTTGCATTGATCCTTTGTGCAAGATCGCCCTGTGTAAGTTTTCTTTTTGTGCGTAAATCTTTTATTTTGTTACCAAGATCTATGATATCCTTTTCTCTTGCTTCTTGAAATGTTATCTCTTCTCCCCAAACCTCGAATTTTTGAGGTTTGAGCATATTGCTAGTATATCTATCTTCAGATTTATTTACTTTTAAAAACAGTTGAGGTCCTGAGTGGGAAATTTCTATAACTACTTGGGTAACATGTTCAAGATTAGCCTTAAAACTATGTGAATGTGCGCCACTTTCCAATATCCAATATGCAACAGTGTTTAGATCATATAGTCTAGGACAGGCATAGGTAAAAAACTTGTATGTTTTAACCTCATCTCCCCAAAGGTCTTGCATACCTGTTATACTGTCAAAAATATATCTAGTTCCTTCGCCATTTTTCTCTTCGACGCTATTAATAGCTTTTGTGAAGTGTGAAACATCATCAGGTCTATCAATTTTTATCACATTAATTGAATCTTGTGGAGCTGTGTTATTATAAAACCTTGTAAAAGTAGTGTCATTGTCACCTTTTCCTGATGTAAAGGCATCGACTAATGTTATTTTGTGGTGATTGGGTAATTCTGACAATTTCTTAATAATTGTGGCTGGCGATCTGTTAAAACTGACATATACCAGATTGTGTCCTTCGTTAAGAGATTGATGAGAAAATTTTGTCACAAATAGATCGATATATGAGCCTGCTGTGGTTTCCCATACGACATTATCACCAAATCTCAATCCTCCTATAAGTTTATCCAAATATTCTATACCTGTTGAGCATTGAATTTTGTCTTTCATTTTCTCACCTCAATTTAATTATTAGAGATTGTTTTGTTCTTGATAATGGTTGGTTATTGGTAGACGTCTATCCTTGCCGAAGGCCTTTGGAGTAATTTTGACACCTGGAGGGGCTTGCCGGCGTTTATACTCATTTCGGTCTACCATACGTAGGACATCTTTAACTGTTTGGATATTGAAACCACATCCTACGATTTCATTTAAAGATTTATCTTCTTCCACATAAGCTCTTAGTATGGGGTCAAGTATGGAATAAGGAGGCAAAGAATCTTCGTCTTTTTGATTGGGTTTTAATTCTGCTGTTGGGGGTCGTTTTATCACGCTTGCAGGAATAATTTCTTTATTAGCTTTTTTATTTACATAATCAGATAATTCGTAAACAAGCATTTTAGGGACATCTTTGATTACCGCAAATCCGCCTGCCATATCACCATAGAGCGTGCAATATCCGACTGCGGTTTCGCTTTTATTGCCTGTTGTTAAGACTAACCAACCGAATCTGTTTGACATTGCCATTAAGATATTTCCTCTGATCCTGGCTTGGAGATTTTCTGCTTCAATGCCGTAATTCTCGTCACCAAAGGTCTCTTTTAGCGATTCTAAATATGCAGAAAATATAGAGTTTATGGGGATAGACATAAATTTTATTCCGAGGTTTTCCGCTAGTATCTGCGCATCTGACCTTGTTTCGTTAGATGTATATTTGGATGGCATAGTGATTCCGACTACATTTTCTTTACCTAGTGCATCTACTGCGATAGCTGCTGTAAGTGAAGAATCAATTCCACCACTTAGACCAAGGACTACTTTTTTAAAACCATTTTTCCGGACATAATCTTTGGTCCCTAGGACCAGGGCAGAGTATATTTCCTCTAATCTGTTTAGATCTGGTTCTATTCTTGGAGGATATTCAGGTTTATTTTGCACATTTGTATTTATCAAATTGATCTCTTTTGAATCATTTATTTGGACATCGACAGTTAGCAGATCTTCATCAAATCGTTTTGCTTTTGCTATCAATTCGCCTTGAGGACTTATGATTAAACTTCCCCCGTCGAAGACTAGCTCATCTTGACCGCCAACAAGATTATTATAGCAGATATATGTGTTAGTGCGTCTAGCAAATCCCATCAATATATCGCGGCGAATGGATAGTTTATTTGCATAAAAGGGCGAAGATGATATATTGAATACTATTTTGATATGATTATCTCTGACGTAGTTTTCCACTTTTGAACCGATAATCCAGACATCCTCACATATATTTATTGATGCTCTTATTCCTTTTATTTCAAATACCAGGCATCTATCCCCGGGCGTGAAATATCGTTTTTCGTCGAAAACTCCGTAGTTTGGCAGTTCGATTTTGTGATACACGTCGATGAGATTCATATTACTGATTAGGGCGGCGGCATTGTAAACCTTATGGTTGAGCGTATCAGCGAAGCCGATAATTGCGGATATACCTTCTGTGTGTTTTGTGATATTTTCGAGCACAAGGCGATTATCTTGAAGGAACTTATTTTTTAGCAAAAGGTCTTCTGGCGGATAGCCACAGATAGCAAGCTCTGGAAAAGTTACAATGTCCGCTTTTGCTTTTTTGGCATCCTCTATTGACTTAATGATTTTTTTAGCATTTTCGCCAAAATCACCGACTGTAGGGTTGATCTGCGCAAGCGATATTCTGAGGTAAGCCATTATATTTCATCCGGGTAATTAATAAGCATACAGTTTGCCATAAGGTCTTAACGATGTAGGGATCAATTTGATAAAATGCTTAGCCAACAGTTCGTTTGAGTTGTAGCCGAAATGATCTGCAAATTTTCTCAGATATTTTTCCAAAATTAATTTATCATCATCATTTAAATTGACTTGTCCAACTTCCTTGCCCAGTTGATTTTTGTCGAGGTTTCCGCTTATGAACATAACTCCGTTATGCATACCTGTTCCGATGAAAGTTGCCCTGTGTTTTTCATTTTCTTTAAGGTTTAATCCAAGTAATATTAGAATTCCACCAGCCATATATTCACCGAGAAAATCTTGGGCGGTCCCACCAATGACAAGGACAGGTTTCTTCTCTTTGTATTCTTTTATATGTATACCAACGCGGTATCCGACATTGCCTTTGACATATATTTCTCCGCCTCTTGCAGAGATACCAAGAATGTCTCCGGCGTTACCGTGAATGATAATTTCACCTGCGTTCATAGTATTTCCACATCCGTCTTGGGCATTTCCGAAGACTTCGATTGTTGGACCGTTCATAAAGGCTCCGAGGTCATTTCCTGGTGTTCCTTGAATTTCGATTTTCACGGGTTTATCAATATTTGTGCCGATATATCTTTGTCCATAGACATTGATCAGCTTGACTTTATCTAGATTATGTGCAAGGACAGTATCTCTGATGAGTTTATTTAGGTCTTTATAAAACAGCCCTTCGGCGTTGATTTCGGCAGAACCATTATTAGTAAATTTGACACGATCCATATTACATACCTGCTCCTTTAATTCCGAGGACATCCAATTCCCATTGTTCTAGTCCAACTCCCCGGAGATGATGCCTATTTCCCCGTAAACTTTCAATTGCATTAATTCCCATACCACCGAGCATTTCTTTTATTTCTAGGCTCCATCCCCTGATCATATTTACAAGCCTTCTTTTTGCGATTTCAGGATTTAATCGTTTGGATAGATAAGGGTCTTGTGTACATATTCCCCAATTGCAAATTCCTGTATAACATTTTTGGCAGATAGTGCAGCCCATAGCGACAAGTGCGGCAGTTCCGATATAGACAGCATCGGCGCCGAGTGCGATAGCTTTTATAACATCACCGCTATTTCTAAATCCACCGGCGACAAGTATGGAAGCCTGATTTCTGATTCCCTCTTCTCGGAGCCTTTTATCGACAGAAGCCAGTGCAAGTTCGATGGGGATTCCTACATTGTCACGGATGATCTTTGGCGCTGCACCAGTTCCCCCTCTGATACCATCGATAGCGATTATATCAGCTCCTGCTCTTACCATTCCTGACGCGATGGCTGCGGCATTATGGACAGCAGCGATTTTCACACTGATTGGTTTTTCGTAATGTGTAGCCTCTTTCAGTGCGTATATCAACATAGATAGGTCTTCAATAGAGTAGATGTCGTGTTGTGGCGCAGGCGAAAGCGCATCAGTGCCTTCAGGGATCATACGAGTCAAAGAGACATCACTACTGACTTTTTCGCCTGGGAGATGTCCCCCGATTCCTGGTTTAGCGCCCTGTCCGATCTTAATTTCGACAATAGATGCGGAGTTCAAGTAATCGAGGTCTACACCAAATCTTCCGGAGGCACACTGAGCTATGACCCTGTTGCTATATTCACGTAGTTCAATGGGCCATCCACCTTCCCCTGTATTGCAGAGCGTTCCAGCTTCTTTTGCAGCCATAAGTAATGCTTTCCAAGCATTATAGCTAATGGCTCCGTAAGAAAGTGCAGAGAAGATTATAGGCACTTCGATCATAACTTGGGGAGGCATATCTACGTGTATCTTTTTATTGACAGGGTCGAATTCGACTTTTTCGGGCTTACGTCCCAGATATGTTCTCAGTTCCATTGGTTCTCGTAAGGGGTCGATTGAAGGATTGGTAACCTGAGAAGCGTTGAGGACGATATGGTCCCAGTATATACGATATGGTTTATCATTGCCGGAACCAGTGAGTATAACCCCTCCGGATTCGGCTTGTCTGTGAAGTTCACGGAAATGGTCTTTACTCCAATTTGCATTTGGGCGATAGCCCCAATCGTGAGGTTTTATAGTTAAGGCGTTAGTTGGACACATCACGGCACATCGTTGACATCCAACGCATTTCTCTTCTGAGGAATATATAGAATCATCCTCTTCATCGTATCTATGAGTTTCGAATCCGCATTGACGGACGCATACTTTACAACGGATACATCTACTATCGTCTCGTTCTATTTTAAATTCAGGCAGCAATGTTGACAGCATCTTTATTCACACCTATTTGAACGGGTTTGTTTTGATAGATAACTTCTTTTGTATCTAATTTTCCAATGATAGGTTCTCCCCCTTTTGGGATCCATGTATATTCAAGGTCTGGTCGAATTAATTTCATAGGAGCTTCTTCAGAAGAAAGATAAAGCATATCATCTTTGATACCCGCAACCAAAGGTCTTAGCCTAACTCTGTCTCCCAGACCGATCATTTCTCCTTGATGAGCAATTATGACTGTAAAAGGTCCATTTATGAGCAAGCCACTGTAAACTTGTCTCAGTGTTACCATCATTTGTTTTTCTTCTTCATCTTGTATTTGGTCGATTTCTGTCCAGAGGGGCGCTGCCATAATTTTAGCAGCGATGTCTACTGGTAACCCATGCTTTCTGATCAACAGATCGACTGCATAAGCCATAACTTCTGTATCAGTATGCATAGTGCAATAGTAACCTCTCATTTCCAGGAAGTTTCTATTTGTGCCGTAAGAAGATATTTCTCCATTATGAACAACTGTCCAATCCAAGATGCTAAAAGGATGTGCTCCTCCCCACCAAGCCTGTGTATTTGTAGGGAATCTTGAATGTGATACCCAAATATATGCGGAATAATCTTCGAGACAGAAGTAATTCCCTATATCTTCTGGATGGCCAACGCCTTTGAAGACGCCCATATCTTTTCCACTGGAGAAGACAAAGGAATTATCTATTTTTGTGTTTATAGTCATCACTTTTTCGACTACATAGTCATCCGCATATGTATCAGGAACACTCTTTGGAGTCTCCACAAAATAACGCCAAACTAGAGGAGGGTCTGATACGCCGAGTGCGTAACGATGAGGCACCTCTTCTTTGACGGCAATTTTAAAGGAATCTTCCAGGAACGATTCAGTTTCTTCTTTAGCGGGGCGATTCTGAAACATTATGTGAAGGGCATAAAGGTCAGCATAATCGGGATAGATTCCATAAGCGGCAAATCCACCACCCAATCCATTTCCACGTACTCTCATATTAGCAATAGCTTTTATTATGTCACTTCCGGAAAAGGTATTTCTTTCTAGACTCATCATTCCAAAAAGCCCGCAATTAGCTATAACTTTGTCGTCGTTAAAGGGATTGGAAATTTGGCTTAGGTTTTTCATAATCTATCCTCCAAAAATGCAGATTCTCGCCTAATGTTTTCGGGAATATATATTTGACCGAAATCCTCGAGCAAGATATCGTTTTTAAATGATGAGACATCTGCTTTGTCTCTCATAAGTCCGAGGATCACGCCTGCGCGGTCAACTTCATTAACAAGGATCATTCCAACGATACGATTTTCTTTGATTAAGAATTTTTTATAGATCATCTTTTCTGGTTGATGTTTTATTAAAACTTCCATTTCTTGATTTTCTGGCGGATTGATAAATCCTGCGGAAATGACAGGGAATCCGAAGAAGTCCACAGAGTTCATTCCGGTTCCCCAAACGTACTCTTTTTCGATACCAGCCATATTGAAGCCAGCGATACGTCCTCCGACATAGGCAGTTGGCCAGAGCGGAGTTAAACGGTAGTTATCGAGTATGAAGTCATATACTTCTGCACAGTCACCACAAGCATATATATCAGGAACAGTTGTCCTCATATTTTTGTCGACTACGATGCCACGATTTATTTTAATAGGGGAATCTTTGACAAGATCAATTCTTGGACGAACACCGATGGCTATTATGACAAGATCACAATGGATTTTTTCACCTTTGTCTAAAATTACACCATTGAGTTTTCCATTTTCACCGACAATTTCGGATATAGTATGATTGGTTATAATTTTAATTCCCTTCTGTTCCATCACCTTTTTCACTAACTCGGCGGCAGTTTCATCAAGGACAGGGCTGAGAATTCTGTTAGCAAGTTCGACGACAGTAATTCCGACACCGTTAGCGTGAAGTCCTTCGGCAGCTTTTAGACCGATGAGACCACCACCCAATATAACAACATTTTTGATCTCTTCATTTTCTAACTTATGTTTCAGTTTTAAGGCATCGTTAAGTGTTGTAAAGGTAAAGTAATCATAAATATCCATACCATTAATTTTAGGGACAAAAGGTTCTCCACCAGTAGCTAAAAGAAGTTTATCAAACCCTATTATTGAGTTATCATCAAGCTTTACAGTTTTGTTTTCGAAATCAATTTTTATAGCTTTTTTTCCAAGGATGGGGGCTACATTTTTCTTTTCATAGAAATCAGAACTCCTGTAAAATATCCGATCGTAATTTATCTCACCAGCTAGGAAATAAGATATTAATGGGCGCGAATAGGTATGAAATTTTTCGTCGGATATGACAGCAATGGTTCCTTTGTTATCTATTTTTCTTATAGCTTCAATAGCACCGATACCGCCAGATGAATTTCCGATTATCAGGTATTTATAGCGATACATTGTTTTTATTTCTCCTCAACAAGAGTCAAAGCTTCATTTGGGCAATGGGCAACACAAGCAGGGATATCAAGACCCGGACAAAGGTCACATTTTGAAGCTATTCGTCTAAGCCTTTCATCTCTGAGAATTGCTCCACGATGACATACCATAATGCAAGTCCAACAACCAACGCATTTCTCTGGATCATGCATAACTTGACCTGTTTCGTCATCAATATACATAGCACCAGTAATACAAGAATATACGCAATCAGGTTCTTCACAATGTCTGCATTGAACAGCAAAGGATTTAGCACCCTTTTCTTCGACATGGACACGAGCCACAGGATTTTCCTTTTTAAACGATTTAATAATGTCTTTTGAATTTGAATGCTGGACTTTGCACCAAATCTCACAAAGACGGCACGCTATACAAACTTCCTCGTTGGCAACAACTTTTTTCATATTTAGAGACCCACCTTTATCCAGTTAAAACAGAGAAAAAATATCAAATTAATTTGCTTCATTTCTTTTTAAAAGGTCTATTTAATATCGGACAAAAAACGATTGAGTTATGACTTATAAGTAGTAGGTAACCTATTACCTACATAGATTATTTTAAATTATGTTATCATAAATTTCCTTATTTGTCAAGGTCTGAATCGGAAATTTTTGACTTGATAGAAGTTTTAACATTACGAAAATAAAAATTCTTTTATACGACTCATAAATATGTAGGTAGTAATTCTTTAAATTTTTTTTGTTACGAGCGAACTGCCCTATCTTCTTCTAATACCTCAGCCACCTTTAGGGCTGCAAGAAGATGTATTTATGTTGTTTCTGGCACTTACCGACGCACAAAACAAGGACATTAGTTTATCTGTTTCTTTTGAGCCACAAAAAGGACATTCAACGGGTTCTTTTGTTTTTGACAAGCTAACCAAAGTTTCAAATTTTTTATCACATTTTTTGCATTGATATTAGTATATTGGCATATTATCCTCCCTATGATGGTCATTAAAATAAACAAAGATATTAGCAATTTTACGATTAATAACAGGAAATTTCCTATTATTATTCCGACTTCACTTTATTATTTGGCTTTTCGTTAGGTCACATTTTATCCAATCAATAACGATATGTGTTATGAAGAGAATTATCAGGATTACTCTATCAATCTCCATAAAATTGAAAGGATTTGATAGTAAAAGTGATTTGTGTTATTGTAGTAGAGACAGCAGTTGCAATGGATTCGCTTGTCTGTTAGTGTCGCATTTGAAATGACAGTCTATATGATCTAAAATTTCAGCTAAATGAGCTAGGATCGGATTTAATTTTTGCGAGCAAGTTGTCTGGTACTACATTAATATCAGTTAGGAGGTTGACTTTTAATGAAGATTATGACAATTAAGATTTTGCTTTTAACAATCCTGACTGTTCTCTCACTAGATTATTTAATTCTCTCGGTTGTGGGCTGTATTCAATGGAAAGTGGGAGGTATTGAAAAAATGCCATTTAGGGATTTAGAAATAAGCGAAGGCGAAAATGAATTATTTTATGCTAGTATCGTAAATTTAAGAAATTATGGCGCTATTAGCGACGGTGTCTTTGATTGCACAAATGCGTTTAACTTAGCTATACAAGCATCAAGTAATAAAACATTGCTTCTACCATCAGGTACTTATAGAATTGCCAATTCAATAACAATTCCAAATGATGTCAGTTTATTTCTAAGCAATGGGGCTAAGATAAGTGTAGATAGTGGAAAAACACTAACTATCAACGGCAAGCTGTTCGCAGGCATTTACCAGATATTCACAGGATCAGGATCGGTAGTTATAACCAAAGGTGCTACGGAAGCTTTGTATCCTGAGTGGTGGGGGGCAGTAGGCGACGGGTCAACGGATGATACTGATGCTTTACAGGCATGTATAGATTGTGCCACTACGGTAGGCAATGTCAATGTAGTGAAGTTAAGTGAAAAGACATACAAGATCACGTCTGCACTGACTACGACTGGTGGCGGGATCAATATCGTAGGTGTGTCTATGAATAGGTCGTGGATACTAGCCTCTGGCGGATGTGATGGGTTGAGGATAACTCCGCCTGTATCAGGGACTAATCAAGAGAATATACTTTTACACAATTTCAGGATATATTCGGATAGTGTGACAACAGGGTATGGTATATACATAAACGGGCATCGTGACTTGACAATAGACCATGTTTGGATCGGAGGATACTATGATTATTACAAAGGATTTGAGTATGGTATATATGCGACTGCACAGCCGACGTATTATTTGAGAGTTATCAACAGCAGGGTATTCTACTGCAAGTATGGCATATACTTGAATACTGGTGCTAACAGTGCCGTGATAGAGAATAACACTATCCGATACGGTCAATACTGTGTAGTTGTGGGATACGTAGGTGGGACGAAAATAGTAAGCAACTCAATAGAGACGGATGCGAATGCTACTGCTGGTGGCAATCCTGCAACTGTGAGACTAATAACGCTTACTAACAGTGCTAACAACACAGTGATAGCGAACAACTATTTAGAGCATCACAGCAACCAGCCGATTGAGTTACAGTCAGGTGTCACACGGACACGGATTTACGGCAACTCTCACGGAGTATGGTTATATGATAAGTCCGATGTCTTAGACAACAGTGGCAACGAGACTAATTATTATGATGACAAGATCATACTCCGAGCGAATAAGGACGTTCCTGCACAGTATTACACGGACAATGTCGGTGGAATAATAGATATGCAATTGGGGACGTATTCGGATCACCAGCATTCAGTTGATTATCATCCGACTGATATGCGTATACGTGCACATAATGGATACTTATCGCTGTATACTGAGAGGGGTAATCGTCATATAGAGTTAGCATCGCATACTGATGCTAGGACGTTAGTCACTCCGTATGGAGGGTTCGGCAAGAAGTATTCTAATTTGTTGAAGTATAGTGAAGCGTTCAGCAGTTGGGGCAGTGTTATTGGCACGGTAACGGACAATATCGCAGTTAGTCCAACAGGTGAGGTGAATGCTAGCCGATTAGTCGGATATTATGTGGCTGTTGGGGGTGGATCATTCGTAAGCAATTTAGCGAATGACGGAGATATAGTGGTGTTCAGTGTTTGGTTGAGGTCTCCTGAATACAGTAAGAGTTATAGTTATACGAAGCAGAAGTGTGCGTTAGTAGTCACAAATGGTTATGGAAGAGTATTCGGTAGATATTACTGTGAAGTGGATAACGAATGGCGTAGATACTGTTTGCCTGTAATAGCTAACGGTGGTAGCGGTCCATATGGTTTGTCTCCGTTTGTGTTCACGCAGAGAATTCAGGACAGTCAGGATCACACGTTGGAGTTATACGGTGCGCAGTTGGTAAACATTGGATCATCGATAACTGGCACGGTAGAGAGCAAGGTTAGTTCTACAACAAAGTATCTTATGGACATTGATCGTGATTTCGCTTCGTATGGCGTGAATGTGGGGTCATTGGTATATTTGTATACTAATTCTAGTAGTGTAGGGGGTGCATACGTATCAGAGATTGAAAGTTGTTTGGGGTTCACTAGTGGCAATGGCACAGAGCCTTCGGTGGGAGATGTTGTATCAGTGACATCAACCAAAGCGTCAGCAGTGATAACGGAGGTAGTGATTGAGAGCGGGTCATTCGCTAACGGTAATGCGGAAGGATGGTTGAGGATAAAGAATGTTCGTAACACGTTCGGATCGGGTGATACATTGACATTTCCAAATGCTACTGCTAGTTATGATTACTTTTCACGTAACTGTATACTGGCATTTGCTAAAAATATTGTTTATGCAATTATAGGCACTAAGAATACTTGTGATAACGGTGATACATATTATATAGCTACGAAGGAAAAGATAGTTCCACAGCCGTATGTGAGGACAGATGGCGCGATAATCACAGGTGAAGATGCTAGTTTTTATTCGGATAAGGTAGTTACTAGGAGTTTGACTACATCTAGCTTAGCGGCTAGCTTGGGTAACAACTTAGCAGTTGGAGATTACGGTATACATATATCAGCTAGCCCATCAGATAATAAGTGGTCTGGAATGACGATAACGTTGACTGCTGGTGAGAATTTATCGTTAGGTGATGTATGTTATATGAACAGTAGCGGTAAGATGGTCAAAGCGGATGCGGATGACATAGCTACTTCTGGTGTGATTGCGATTGCGACTGCTAACATTAGTAATAATAGCAATGGCGTGTTTTTGTTGAATGGTGTAATACATTTACATACACTCAATCCTGACTGGACGGTAGGTGGGTTAGTGTATTTATCGACTACTGCTGGGTGTATGACACAGACAGCGCCAAGCGGTAGTGATGATGTAATACAGGTGCTTGGAGTGGCTATTGGTAGTGATATATTATTATTTAATCCTAATTTGATAATGGTTGAACATAATTAGGGGGAAGTTATTATGGGATGGACAAGCAAGCCCCCCTCAGGGACATCCTTGAAGACAGGGACGTGGCACACGCAGAATTTAGTATCATATTGGAGTTTTCAAGAGGGGACTGGAACGTATCTTACTGACATTTATAATGGAAACAATGGGACTTTATATAATTTTGCTGATCCTCCTACTAGCACTTCTGGATGGAACACAGAGTCTTCTGGTATAGTATTAGCTTTTGACGGAACAAATGATTATTGCAGAACAGATTCTAATTTTGCTGTTGCGGATCCAGTTAGCATAGCTATGTGGGTCAAATGGAATTCATCAACAACTATGGTGTTGCTAATGAACAAGGCTGAATGGAACAGCACGTACGGATTTCAGGTATTTCTTGATGCTAGTAAGGTTGTAGCAAGGGGGTCAGGCACGTCATCAGTTACGACAAGCTCATCTTTTTCTACCGGAGTTTGGCATCATATAGTAGTTGTATACAGTGGGACAAATGCAAAGGTATACGTAGATAATGTTGAGAGGGTATCAGGAACGATCAATCAGATAAATACTAGCAGTCAACAGCCTTTGTATGTTGGTAGATATGCAGGGTCAAGTTCCTTTTATTTTGTTGGTCGTGTAGATGACATAAGGATTTTCAACAGGGTATTAAGCACTAGCGAGGTATCTGAGTTATATAACGATAGATGGGGTATATTCGTTGATCCTACTTTACCAATGAAATCTATCGCTGGTGTGGATATCAGCAATGTCAAGAGAATATGTGGTGTTGGTATTAATGATATCAAGCGAATATAGGATTACAGACAATATTATGAAAAATTATTAACTATTCGCTCATAGGCTATATTAATTTTGGGTGATAAGCGATTTAAACTGATCTTCGTTCAGGATCGTTATTCCAAGCTTTTTCGCTCGGTCAAATTTTGAACCGGGCGAATCGCCTACTACAACAAAATCCGTTTTATTACTAACGTTTGAGGATACTTTTCCGCCTAATTTTTTGATAGCTTCAGATGCTTGATCACGGGTCATACTTGTTAATGTGCCAGTAAGGACAAAAGTTTTGTTTTTTAATGGTTGATCGCCCTTTTGCTCCTTTATTTCTTCACTCATTTTGACTCCTGCTGATCGTAATCTTTCGAGCATTTGTTTATTGCCCTCTTGTTGGAAGAATCTATATATGCTTTCTGCAACTTTTGGACCTATTTCATAGATCGCTTGAAGTTCTTCAGAAGTTGTTTTGGATAAAGCATCAATAGATCCATAATGTTCAGCTAATATTTCTGCGGCTCGGACTCCGATATGTCTAATACCAAGTGCGAATATTAGCCTTGATAAATTATTTTGCTTGCTAGCTTCTATAGCATCTATCAGATTTTGAGCGGATTTATCGCCCATACGTTCCAAGTTTGTGATTTCATCTTTTTTAAGAAAGTATAGATCAGCAGCGTTTTTAACCAGACCTTTGTCGACTAACTGTTCTATGATAGCGGGACCTAATCCATCTATGTTCATAGCGTCCCGAGATGCGAAATGACGGATGTGTTCTTTAACCTGTGCGGGACATGCTGAATTTACGCATCTTGTTATAGCTTCTCCTTCTGGTCTGAATACGTCTGATCCACAAACGGGGCATTTACTTGGCATTCGGAATTCATATTCTTTTCCGGAGCGTTTTTCTTTTATGACCTCTACAACTGCGGGGATGACATCGCCGGCTCTTTCAATAAGGACGGTATCTCCGATTCTTATATCCTTTCTGCGGATCTCATCTTCATTATGGAGGGTAGCCCTAGTAATGACAATTCCCGATAAAGGCGTTGGCGAGAGGACTGCAACAGGAGTGAGCGCACCAGTTCTGCCAACTTGGATGATTATATCCTCAATTTTGCTTGTTGCCTGTCTTGCTGGAAATTTGTAAGAGATCGCCCATCTCGGGCTTTTTGTTGTTGATCCAAGCTCCACCTGTTGGGCAATAGAGTTTACCTTTATTACCATTCCATCGATTTCATAATTAAGGCTATCTCTTTCTTCTGTCCATTTTACACAATATTCGACGACATCGTTTATTGTCCCAAATTTTCGTGAATGTGGATTGATTTTAAACCCCATATTTTTAAGTGCGGACAAGGCTTCCCAATGAGTTGAGAATGTCATACCTTCTGAATAGCTAATAGCGTAGACAAAAATATCGAGAGGACGAGAGGCGGTTATTTTGGGATCAAGCAATCTGACGGAGCCGGCAGATGCATTACGAGGATTTGCGAATAAAGGTTCTCCATTCTCTTCTCTTTGACGGTTGAGTTCTTGAAATGCTTTCTTTTCCATATAGACCTCGCCGCGGACTTCAAGCATTGGTATAGAAAGCCCTATTCCGTCCAAAACTAATGGTATGCTTTTAATGGTTTTGAGATTTGCAGTGATATCTTCCCCCATTTCACCATCGCCCCTGGTAGCACCTCTTGTGAATTTCCCGTTTTCATATAGTAAAGCAACGCCAAGTCCGTCTAGTTTTAGTTCAACGACATATTCTATCTGTTGTGATGGAAGAAGTCGTCTTATTCTGGCATCAAATTCCAGTAGTTCATCTTGGGAATATGTGTTATCCAGACTGAGCATAGATACCATATGTCTGACAGTTACGAATTCCTCAGCTGGTTCACCACCGACTCTTTGTGTTGGAGAATCAGGAGTAATCAAGTCTGGATATTGCTTTTCCAAATCTTCTAATTCTTTCAATAGCAGATCATATTCATAATCCGATATTATAGGGTTATTTTCTACATAATATTTCCTATCGTGGAAATGTATCTCTTTACGTAAGAAATCAATTCTTTCTTTTGCCTTTTCTTTTTCTATCATAGCTATCATCCCTAAATACACAAAGCGTTCATACTTTCCTTTGAAGCCAAAGCATAAGGTCTGAAAAGGTTTTAGTATTCAATACATCTTTCTTTTCCAACCAACCTCTCCTTGCTGTATAAACCCCATATTTCATAAAAGCAAGATCAGAGATACTATGAGCATCAGTATTTATTGTTAGCATTATACCTTTGTTTTTAGCTTTATATATATGAAAATCTTTTAGGTCTAGTCTATCTGGGTAGGAGTTAATTTCGAAAGACTTTTTATTTTCAGCAACTGCATCAATGATCTCATCGACGTTAACCGCATAAGGGTCTCTTTTTCCCAATAAACGACCAGTGAGGTGCCCTATTATGTGGACAAACTTGTTTTCTACCGCCTTGATGATCCGTTTAGTCATCTCTGATTCGCTCATATTAAAACCACTATGGACACTTGCGATAACGACGTCAAGTTTTTCTAATATACTATCTGGATAATCCAAACTTCCGTCTTTAAGAATATCGACTTCTGCTCCCATAAGGATTTCTATACCATCTATTTTTTCATTGATCTCCCTGATCTCTATCATTTTATTCAATATTCTTTCTATGTCAAGACCATTGGCTATTTTTGAAGATATCGAGTGATCGGATATACAGATGTATTCGTAGCCCATTTTTTTTGCAAATTGGGCAATCGTTTCGATGGATTCGTGTCCATCGCTCCAATTGCTATGGATGTGCAGATCACCTTTAACATCATTTAATTCAATAAGATTGGGCAATTGTCCTGATCGTGCAGATTCAACCTCCCCGCGACCTTCTCTAAGTTCAGGGACGATAAATGGCAATTTCAATTCGGAGTAGATTTCCGCTTCTGATCTATCTTTATATGTATTCATATTACGATCAAATCCAATTTTTTCTAATTCTTTCAGATGTGCTTCGGACCCTGTCAATAAAATAAGCGATAGACCTAAATTTTGTGGTTCGGTCAAAGTTACTTTCAGTTCAACATCACCAGAGATTTTTGCGGAACCGCCTTTTTCGTTCCAGTTAGGATAAACACTTTCAGTAAATTTTATACTTTTTAATATATTCTGAATTTTTGTCCAGTCAGAATCTGTTATTAGAATTTGAGCATCTTTTATAGTTTCAGTGCGTCTTCTTAGGTCTCCGACTATGAAAGCATTGACGTTTTTGTTGTTTAGTTCATCAGTTATAGATTCAACAATTGGCAAGACATATCCCATAAGCCGTATTTGCAAATTTCTCATTAAAGCAGAAAGCCCTTGTTTGATATTTTCTTCGGTCTTTCTTCCCATTCCTTTGATGTTGCGGAGCTTTTGTTCATCTATAGCCTTTTGTAGTGCAGAGAGACTATCTATGCCCAACTCATGATATAGTTTACCCGCGGTAGAGGGACCGACTCCGTTTATTAATAAAAGGTCTAAGACGCCTGATGGTATTGATGCCTTCAGTTCTTCGTAATAACTGCATTTGCCTGTATCAACGAGTTCTGCTATTTTTTCAATTGTGGAAGGTCCGACACCTTGAATTTTCGGCAATTTACTTTTGTCAAATGGCGGAGTAATTTCGTCTGGAAGTGCATATGATAAGGTTATGGCAAGGTTACGATACATCTTTATCTTTCCCAGCTCATCACCTCTTATTTGCATTATATCTGCAATACCGTTAAATATCGCTACAATTTCATCCCTTGTCAATTATAATACCTCGTTTTTAAGCAAAAATTTTAGTTTGAAGTTATGGTAGATTTAATTTTGTGATCAATCCAAAACAGAAAGATCTTTTCTTGTCAGTAATATTAAAGTGATGTTAATAATTTATTTGCGAATTACTGTTTTGTATACAAATTCGACAGGCAACTCGCTACGTTTAATTTTAGCGATATGAAACGGATATGTCATAACATCAAGCAACATACCTCCCAGATGATTGGTCTCGGTCACTGTAACAACGATCTTATCTGAGAATTCTATTACGTTTGTTATTTCAGTTTCAAACCCACTTGATGGGAATTCTCCTCTAAATACTGCGATCACCATTTCTGTTTCGAAATTCACTTTTGGGACGTTGGGGATTTGATCTAGATTGCTTGTATGTAAACTCCAAATTCTTTCCCATTCTTTTTCATCCTTTATAACGATTGAGTCCCTTTTGTGATAACCACTTTGAGTTCCTATTGCTATTGTATCTAGCTTCAAAACTTGCTTGTTCCCTTCTATCCTTATGCGAGTTGAGTTAGAGAATATTTCAGGATCAGATGTGATCATAGCCTCTATTTTGTATGTTCCGGGCTCTATTGGTTTGGAATTGTTATCTTTTTGGTCCCATTTTATGACGTAAGCTTTTCTTTCTTTGGGATCAAGTGTCATAGTCCATATTGCCTCAGTGAAGAAATGCCCTTCAGACCATCTCCAAACTTCTTTATTTTCGGGCATCTTTTTTACGATAAAATCATAGGTTTGACCATTTTTAAATAATAGGTTAACTATGTCGTTTGATCTATTCCAGATTACGATCGTCATTTCAATTTCTTCACCGACATTGTAGACCTTTTTGTTTGTAGTTAAAGTTGCTATGACGTCTTCTATAACTGGTCCGACTATGTCTTTGAAACATCCTTGAATGAAGATAGATACAATTGCAATTATTATAATTGAAGGAATTATTGGTTTAGCATTCATAATTTGTTGCCCTCCTTCAAAAATGATTCGTTCGCTCAGACATAGAAGAGTTCTGAGCGAAACTGATGACATATTTTGAGATAACTCTGTTTAACTGCTAATGGTCTAATTAATTTTTTTGCAAATTATGTGCCGTCTGATCTTATAAGATATCTACAGGATTTATAAGATGAAATATATCAGAAATCTGACGTCAATCTTGAAATTCTGAGATTCATAACTAGTGCAAACTTGTCTGTACTTTGATTGCCAACAGAAATCCAGCGGGAAATGGCGTTTTTTGATCTCTATAAGTTTCAATGGCGATAACGTTACGTCCTTTTTTTAGGAATGACGTGACTTTGTATCGTTCGATTTTGGGCAACTCCTCTTTTTCTTCTTCGTCTAAATCTGTCATCACTGGTTCTTTAATTTCGCCAACCCAATTATCGTTGATGTAGATGCTTGTTTTACAACCAGAGACTATTTCTAACGTTGCAGAGATAATGTTAGCATCTATTTGGAATAATTTTCTGAAATAAACATTTCCGATTCTAGCTCCGACAACGGGGTTCCAAATAGGTTTTGCATTTGTATCACTGATCAAGACCCTAGCAGATGGTCTATTATCGATTCCGCTTGTGATCTGGCAAGGTTTCCAATCCCTTTGGTTTGGCAGAACATACTCAGATCTCCAGCCCTTTTCAGGTGTTGTATGTGTTATCCATGATTCATCGGTGGTAATTATAATAGGACGGGGGTATACTCTATCTCCTCTTTCTATTTTCAAACTTGATGTGATAAGACTGATCTTCGCTTTTGACATTCTATCGCCGACTTCTACGACGGTAACCTCTCCTAATTTCACAGATTCATTTATGTTTTCTATTTCGGTTCTATAAACTTCAAGCACAGTTCCTTTTGATAATCCGTCTTTTTTGCAAAAATCTATCATGATCTCTGTCCTTTTGGCAAAGACATATAGGACATAGCCCTTGGATTCTGTTGAGATTTCAGGCGATGATACTTTTCCTCCACATCCAAATATAATTGACGAAAAGATAAATATAGCTATAAGATTTCTATATTTTATAACCGACATCTTTACATATCCTCATAGTTTCTTGAACTTTTTTTATAGTCATTTCAGCAAGCTCATCTGCATAACCGATATTTTTCTTTGGATCAGAGAGTTCTAGAATCTCTTTTTTTACGTTATCAGGTATATTTTCATTTTGTTTGAGCCGTTTTGTGAATTCTTCCCTTGATACATAACTGCCATCTGGATTTATCATGATCGCTTGGATGTGGCGATATGCGTCACCTTCAATTTGACAACGTTTCATAATTGTCTGAGCGACACCACCGACGAGACCTGGGTTATTTTCAAGGAATTGATCTATTTTCTCTTCGTTTAGTTCATACAGGTCTAATTCTTCTCTTATCCTTCCTAGTGCGATGAAAAACTTAGCGAAATCATCGCCAATATCGCGCATAATTATTGATCTTCCCATATCGCCTTCGTAGGGGTAGTCTATTAATGCCCTTGATGTGTATTCCAATTGAATGATGAATTTTTCCAAAAATTTTTTTGCCCCTTCAATACGCCATGGATTGTATTTGTTTGGCATAACAGAAGACCCTTTGACGCCAGTTTTTCGCTTTTTGCGGAACCATTGAAAACTTGTCCATCCCCAAAAATCATCACAGAACTTTATTATGTGCCTTGATATTGTGCAAACAGCATCATATATACGTTTATATTCGCCGTATAAACTGGCTTGAGTTGTCATCATGTCGAGATGAATGCCTTGCCCGAGTGCAGATACAAACCTTTTATCATTCTCTATCCAATTTATATCGGGATAAGCTGATCTAAGATCGCTATGATTACCGACCGCGCCAAAAGTCTTAACAGGAAAAGATAATGTCGTAAATTCGCCTTTATCGTTGAATGGTAAAAATGTCTGTCGGACGATCATGTCAATAGCGGATACTGTGTTCATTATTTGTTTAGCAATAGTAGTTGGTTCTGCTGGTTGTCCGTGAGTTAATCCTGCGGTGACGTGATTATTAGCCTTGGCATATTTTATAAGTTGCTCCTGAAATCTCATTATCTCAGGGATCAGATACTCAAAAAATATATCACGGTTTATCATTGCAAATACAGGCGAATTTACATCTTCTGATGTCCTACCGAAATGGAAACCGTCAAGGCTATTTTCTCGTTCTTTTCTTGTGTTATCATCAACGATCTCAAAGATATTATGTTGATCAACTATGAACTTTATCCAATCGGTTATTGCAGCGGTATCATGATCGGACTTTGCTTCTATGGCTTCCAACTGTGCTATCTGTTGAGGGGTTAAATTATCTGCTATATTTCGTAGTGCAGACTTCATTTTATCCGTTACTTGGAAAGGTATGATTTTCTTATCTTTGTAAATGCCTTTATAATTCATCATTGTATCTGCTAGTGTGATAAAGTATTCTACTATAACCTTTATCCTGTATTTATACCATGCTTTCAATGAGGTAAACTCGTCTAGAAATTTGATATACTTTCGGTATCTGCTCAAAGACGGAAATGGGGATGAGAGACTTATAAGCTCCTCTTGGTTTACTTCTTTTTTCTCAAGTTTTATTATGTCCTCTGGATTAATACCAAGTCCATCGAACATAGCTTTGATCTTATCTGACATTCTTATCATTTTGTTCACCTAGCTTGTAGATATAACCTATATAGAAGTGATCTATAATAAATAAGCCCTATGCTTATTATGTCATATATTCATTGAATTTTCAACGATAATTGATCCCGAATATAACTTTTCTTGTTCAGAAATATGCTTATTTTTATACAATATTTCATTTTTTTCTTACAGACAAAAATATTATACTTGAACTTAGTGAATTACTAAAGTTTGGACAATTTCACTTTCAAAATTGAATAAAATCGTTTATCCTCTAATATATAAAAAACATAAAACAAG
>FWPV01006310.1_pt1 | contig 22790 bp, 19 predicted proteins | sample 2228371 | NCBI WGS metagenome assembly FWPV01 (sample SAMEA103939776, study PRJEB20133) | metagenome | reverse complement strand
TATTCATTTGAATATAATTCCTGCCCTGAAATATCAGTTCCATAAACATTTGATCCCCTTCCATCATAAAACATAAATTTTGTCACCCCATCTTCATTATAACACAAAATTTCACATCCAGGACCCATTGTGTAATATTTTTCCGATTGGAAGTATTCAGGTGGGTTTGAACCAAAATGGGCCTCTACATTTGTCTTTTCATATAGCAAATCATAAAAGTCATTTAAGTAAAAGACATTTTTTTCAATTTTGTTTTTAAAATCCTTAAATGCTAAATGCCTAATGCTATATGCCAAATTTTCCTTTCCTTTAAAGAAAATCTAAAATTTTAAATGAAATCATAAAAACCTCCTATTAAAAACTCGGAAAAAAATTTAAAAATAAATTTTCTTCCTAATAATACTATGTCAAGGGAAATTGCGGGGAAAATAAAATGCGGGCAGAATGAAAATTCAGCCTCTACAATTACATAAAATTTGTAGGGGTCGTGGTTTCCACGACCCGTAAAATAATTAAGGACTGAATTCAAATTAAAATCACGCAGGCTAAAGCCCTGCGGCTACATTTTGAAAGGAGATTGCCATGCTCACTCCATTCGCACGCAATGACAATTGGAGAATGGCTGAATAAATTCAGCCACTACAGCGCTTCTGCTCTTCTGCGCTACTGCTCTTGTAAAATCCCAAATGCTAAATGCTAAACTTGGCTTGATTATTGTTTTATTTTTGGTATAATTTATTTATGGAAATAGTTAAAAGAATTATAAGGGGTGTTCCTGTACTTGACATTTCAGGAACAGTAAGTGTAGGGGGAACTGCTACAGAATTAGCAGCTCTTCTTTCAGAGTTATTAGAAGAAAATATTCCTGGAATTGTATTGAATTTAGAAAATATTGATTACATTGATTCTACAGGAATTGGAGAATTGGTGGGTTATCTTTCAAGGTTTGAAGATGCAAAAAAAAGGATTGTTCTTTTAAATCCAAAAGAAAGGATTATCCGGCTTCTCCAAATTACAAAATTAGATAAAGTTTTTAAAATTTTTCAGGAGGAAGAAAAAGCTATAAATTATTGCGAAAGGGGGGAGTCGAACCCCCAAGGCTAAAAGCCACAAGATCCTGAATCTTGCGCGTATACCAGTTCCGCCACTTTCGCTCTATTAAAATTATAACATAATGAAAAATATAATTGATTATTTTAAAAAAAAGAAAGATAAAACAGCAAATCTTTTTGAACTAATAAATTTTTTTGGAAAAGGTGTAGAAAAATTTTTGAAGGAGTTGCAAAATAAGGGAGAAATTGTTGAAATTAGAAAAAATTTTTTTATTTATTTAAAAAATACTCCCTTTTTATTAGGAAAGGTATATTTGCAAGGAAAAGGTATTTTAGTAGAAACAAAAGAAGGGTATTATTTTTTTAATTTAAATCCTTTAAAGTTAATGGCAGGGGATTTGGTTCTTTTAAAAAAGGAAAAAAGAGGACTAAGAATTTTTAAAATATTAGAAAGGGCTTATAAAAAACTTGTGGGTTTTTATTTGGGTGAAAAGTTATTTTTACCTATTATGAAAAAGTCAGAGGAATTTGTTTTAAAGGATGAGGTAAAACTTCCAAAGGGGACTATAATTGAAACAGAAATTTTGGTCTATCCCAATAAAAATAAAAAGGGTTTAGTTAAATTAAAAAATGTCCTTGGAAGTTATGGAGATGAAGATGCTGAAATTATTGGATTTTGTAAATCAAGGAACTTGTCAATTGATTTTCCTGAAGAAGTTTTAAAAGAAGCTGGTGGAATAAAGGAAAAGTTTTCTTTAAGGGAAAGAGATGACTTTACAAAAGAAGAAATTTTTACAATTGATCCAAAGAATGCCAAGGACTTTGATGATGCAATTAGTTTAAAAGAAGAAGGAGATTTTTTTGTATTGGGAGTTCACATTGCAGATGTTTCCCATTATGTAAAGGAAAATACCTCTATGGATAATGAAGCAGTAAAAAGGGGAGAAACATTGTATTTTCCTTCAAGGGCAATCCATATGCTCCCACCAAAGCTTTCAGAAAATATTTGTTCTTTAAAGGAAGGAAAAAAGAAATTTTGTGTTTCTTTATTGATTTACTTTGATAAAAAATGGAAGCACCTTAAAACGGAGATTAGGGAAAGCATAATTAAATCCAAAAAAAGGTTTATCTATGAAGAAGTTGAAGAGATTTTGAAGGGCAGAAAGAGTCCTTTTAGTAAAACATTAAAAAAAATGGAAGAACTTTCAGAATTTTTGAAGGAAAAGAGGATAAGAAGAGGAAGTTTGGAATTTGAGTTTCCAGAATTTGAGTTAATTTATGGTGAAGATGGGAAAATTAGGGAAGTTGCTCCCCTTTATAGATTAAAGTCCCATTCAATTGTAGAAGAGTTTATGCTTTTTGCAAATAGAGAAGTTGCTCGCTATCTTTATAATAAAAATTATAATTTTTTATATAGAATCCATGAAAAGCCCGATCCTTTTAAATTGATGGATTTAAAGGTTTTGGTTCAAAGGTGGGGTTTTGATTTTCCTGTTAATGTAGATGAGCCAACCCCTAAAATGCTTCAAAGGATTTTAAAGGAATGGAAAAATTTGGAAGAGGGGGTCTATTTTCAAGAACTTTTGCTTAGATCTCTTCCAAGGGCAATTTATAGTCCCATAAGGGATATTCATTTTGCTTTAAATTTTAATCTTTACTGCCACTTTACTTCTCCCATTAGAAGATATGCTGATTTGTTAAACCATAGAGTTTTGAAAAAGGCAATGAGAAATGAAAAAATTGAAATTTCAAATTTAAAGGAGTTGGCAGAAGGGTTAAATGAAAAATCAAGGGTAAAGGAAGAAATTGAAAGGGATTTTTTGGAATATAAAATTCTTCAAATTTTGAAGGAAAGGGAAGGGGAAGTTTTCATTGGCACAATTGTATCTGTCTTAGATAGTGGTTTTTTTGTTTTTATTCCAAGGTATTTTGTAACGGGATTTTTACCCTTTTCTTCCTTTAAAAATAATTTTATTATTGCTTATAAAGGTGAGCAAAGGGCTGGAGATTTAAAGGGAAGGTATTCTTTTAAATTAAGAGATGAAATAAAAGTCAAAATAAAAGAAGTAGAACCCTTAAAAAGAAGGTTGACCTTGGACTATTATCCCTATGATTGAATTGAAGGAGTATTTTTCAAAGGAAAAAAATCTTTTAAAAAGGGAATTTTACTTAAATAAAACTGTAATTGTAGCAAAAAAATTATTGGGTGCTTTTCTTGTAAGAAGATATAAAAATCTTTTAATTGCTGGGAAAATTGTAGAAACAGAGGCATATCTTGGTTTTAAAGATCCTGCTTGCCATTCCTATAAGGGAGAAAGTGAAAGGTGTAAAGTTATGTTTAAGGAAGGGGGGCATTTTTATGTCTATTTTATTTATGGTTTCCACTATTGCTTAAATGTAGTAACAGAAAAGCAAGGAATTCCAGAAGCAGTTTTGATAAGGGCTTTAGAGCCAGTTTTAGGAATTGAATTTTTAAAAAAAATTAGAAAAAATAAAAAAAATTTAACATCAGGTCCAGGTATTTTATGCAGTGCCTTAAAAATTGATAAGACATTCAATGGGCATCCTGTCTGGCTTCCACCTTTACAAATTTTTAAACCCATAGATGATGATTTTGAAATAGTATCTAAAAAAAGAGTTGGGGTTGATTATGCAGGTGAGGCAAAGGACTGGAAGTTAAGGTATTACATAAAAGGTAATCCTTATATAAGTAAACCTTAAAATTTTAATTCTTGGCTTTTGTATCTTTGTCCCAAATGGACTAATACTATACCAATGGAGATAAAGGTAACAAAAATCCAAAAAATTTCACCTGCATAGGGGATTAATCTTATTAATGAAAAGATAAACCAACCTAAGAATAAAGAAAAAACTTTTCCAAATTTTTTCCCAATTTTATTTCCAAATGTCCAAATTAAAACTACAGTCCCATATGCTTTGGATAAAAAGAAAAAGGCAATTAAAGCCAAAATTAATGGATAACCCATATAAAGGGATGTAAAGAGGAAAAATAGGGAAAATAGGAGAAAAAAGATTGCAAAACCTAAAAATCCAATTATTATTGTTTTTTTTATGTTATTTTTAAAGATAAATATGGAAGTTGCAATTTGATAGGGAAAGATAAAGGTTAAAAGAAAAGCCCAAAAGAGCCAAAAGAGAGATAAACCAATTTTATTTTTTATATTAGATTCCCTTTCTTCCACTGGTGCTATTATTACTTTTTTTCCCTTTATTACTGCACCTCTATCAACTTTTAAACTCCCAAAGAGAATAGTTATGTCCTTTACTTCTGCTTTTTCTTTTAAATGGCAGGTTCCACCTACCACATAAACACTTCCAGAGACAGTACTTTCTATGGTAAGGGGGGAAAAATAAACAGTTACATCTCCTTCTATGGGGTCTTTTATATTGCAAGGTTCAAAGACAGATATTATGCTTTTTTGGGAAAAAAGGGTGGTAGAAAAAAGGAAAAATATAAAAAAAAATTTTTTCATATCCTTTTTAATATTCTTTTAATGTAAAGGTAAATTAAAAGAGAAATTGAAAAAGAGGTTAGGGCAAAAAAGTACAAAAAGGGATTTGGTTTTAAAATATATAAGTTGGGTAAATTTTTAAATAAATAAAGGTATGCTTTTAAAAATTCTATATTTATAATTGAATGGAATAATAAAAAGATAGTGAAGAAAAAAATTGAAAGGGATAAAAATAAATACTTTTCTTTTTTTCTTATAAAGGGAGGGGGCTGAAAGGAAAATTTTTCATCCTTTAGTTCTAATTTTTTAAAAATTTTTGAAATTTTTTCTTGTTTTTTTATTTCACCTTTACAAAAATCACAAGTACTGAAATGTTTTAAAATTTCTTCGGGAATTTTCATCCCCTCTAAAAAGTCAACACAAAAGTTTTCTTGAAATTCTTTACATTTTTCCATCTTCTTCCCCTATCATTTCTGCCAAAAGTTTTCTGGCTTTAAAAATTCTATTTTTTACAGTTCCCAATTTTAAATTTAAGATTTCTGAAATTTCTTCATAGGAAAGTTCTTCTTGATGTCTTAAAAGAATTATTTCTTTTAAGTCCTCTGGTAACTTTTCAATGGCATCCCAAATTTCTTTATTTTTTTCTTCCACTATGATTTCTGTTAAGGGAGTTTTTTTTGTTATTAAACTTTGGTTTGTAAGTTCTGTTATTACCATATGTTTTTTCCTTAAAAAATCAATACTTAAATTTTGAGCAATTTTATAAATCCATGTAGAAAATTTATAGGATGGATTAAAATTTTCAATATTTAAATAAACCTTCAAAAAAACCTCCTGTGTAAGTTCTTTTGCTTCATCTCCTGAACCAATTTTAAAAAAGATGAAAGAATAAATTTTTTTCCACCAGCGCTCCACCAATAGGGAAAAGGCACTTTCATTGGATAAGGAGGAAAGCAAAAGTTCTTCATCTTTTTTCTCATTCCATATCATTATACGAAACCCTTCTTGCAAAGTTTTTAGAAATATAGTATACATAAAATATGGGAATAGAGGAAGTGCTTTTGTTTTTATTTTTATTTTTTTCTGCCTTTTTTTCTGCCTCAGAGACAGCTTTAACTTCCCTTTCATATACTACCTTAGAGCATTTATTTAAAAGATATAAAACCCTGGGGCTTTGGATTTCCCATCCCATTAAAGTTCTCATAACAATCTTAATTGGAAATAACCTCGTAAACATTTTTGCTGCATCTCTTGCAACTATTTTAGCAAAAAAACATTTTCAAAACATTGGAATTGCAGTTGTTGCAGGAAGTATGACTTTAATAATTATAACAGTAGGAGAAATTTTTCCAAAAACCTTTGCAAAGAGATATAATGAAAAAATTGCTCCCTTTTTAATGCCTTTAATTAATCTATTTTATTATACTTTTTATCCTTTAACTATGGTTTTTTATTATTTGACAAAAGTTGGACTTAAAAAGGGGGATATTGGATTTAAAGAAAGGGACTTAATTTATGCCATAGATATTTCTTCCAAAAAGGGATTGCTCCCTGGAATGGGAGCTAAGATGCTTTATTCCATTTTAAAGTTAAAGGATTTAAAGGTAAAAGATATTATGATACCAAAGATAAATGTTTCTTATGCATCCGTAGAAGAGGATAGGGAAAATCTTTTAAAGATTTTTATGGATACGGGTTATTCCAGAATCCCAATTTATGAAGGGAATGAAGATAATATAATAGGTATACTCCATGCAAAGGAACTTTTTAAGGACTATAAGGATTTTAAAAATATTTTAAAACCCCCTATCTTTGCTCCAGAGTATCAAAAGGCATTTTCCCTTTTAGAAGAAATGAGAAGAAAAAAAATACATATGGCTTGTGTTGTAGATGAGTATGGAATTTTTACAGGAATTGTCACAATTGAAGATATCTTAGAAGAAATTGTAGGGGAAATAGAAGATGAATATGATAGAAAAGTTGAAAAATTTAAAAAAATAAGGGAAGGGGAATATATATTTTCAGCAGATATGCCTCTTTCTGAAATAGAAAATGTAATCCAAGCCAAATTTCCAAAATCAAGTAATTATAATTCTTTAAGGGGTTTTATTTTTTATAATTGGGATAAGGTTGTAAAAAAGGGAGAAAAATATTTTTGGGAGGGATTTGAGTTTGAAATATTGGAAGAAAGTGGAAAGAAAAACTTAAAAATTAAAGTTAAAAAAATTTAATTTTTCTTATAATTTCTTTTCCTAAGAAAGAATTTACTCTTTTTTTTAACTCAATAAGTTCTCCCTTTAAATTTAAATTTTCAATTTCTCCCCTCTTTTTTAAAACCAAAGTTCCCTTTTTTGTAATATTTGAAGGTGTAAAAATTTCTGATAGATTTTTTCCTGCTAAATCACTCCAACTTTTTGATATTAAATTTAAGGGTTCATCTAAGTTCTTCTTAAAGTCCTTTGGTATTACATCTTTTATTTGATTCCAAACCATGTTATTATTTTAAACTATGAATAAGCTTGAAATCAACTGCCTTACAAAATATTATGGAAAGATAAGGGGTATAGAAGACCTTTCCTTTTCTGCTTCCTCTGAAATTTTTGGTTTGGTTGGTCCCAATGGAGCTGGAAAAACAACTACTTTAAATATTCTTTCAGGCATAATCCTGCCTGATTTGGGAAATTTTTATGTTTGTGGTTTGGATGGAATAAAGGAAAAGATAAAGGTTAAAAGATTAATTGGTTATTTGCCAGAAGAACCCTTCCTCTTTGATTATCTTACAGGGGAAGAGACCTTAAACTTTGTTTCCAGTGCTTATAAGGTTAAATGGAAAAAAAATGATAAACTGTTGAAGTGGATGGAAGATTTAGAAATAAATATTTATCTTAAAAATCTTGTAGGAAATTATTCCCATGGGACAAGACAAAAGATTGCAATTTTTTTATCCCTTTTGCACAATCCAGAAATAATTTTGTGGGATGAACCCTTTATTGGCTTAGATTTTCCCAGTCAAGAAAAACTAAAAAGAATTATGTTTGAATTAAAAGAGATGGGAAAAACAATAATACTTTCTACCCATCATTTAGAACTTGTAAGGGAAGTTTGCACAAGATCTTCCTTTATCTTTAATGGGAAAATCCATTGGATTGGAAAAGATGTAGAAGAACTTAAAAAACTTTTTTTTGAAGATGTGGAAAAAGAGTTTTTGGGAATTAAAAAATAGGTTTAAAGAAAAACCCTTAGATTTTTCTTTAAGGGTTATTGTAAGTTTAGCATTTGCTTTTGGAATTTTTTTTATAAGTTATTATAGTGGGAATAAATTTGGAAAGTATTCAGAAGGGATAAGAACTCTTCTTCCCAATTTATGGAAAAATGGTCTTTTATGGATTTTAAATTATGGTTTGACCTTGCTTTTTCCCTTTACAATTCTTTCTTCTTCAATTTCTTTTCTTAGCATCTTTTTTAAAGATAAGTCCTTAAATTTTTATCTCCAATTGCCTTTAAAGGACTTTAATTATTTTATGGGAAGAGCTTTTAAAACTTTTGTAATTTCAAATGGTTATATTTATCTAATATTTTTACCTTTTATTTGGGGTTTATCAAATATTAAAAAATCCCTTTTAGCAATTTTCCCTTTAACTTTATATCTTTTAATTTCTTTTTTTATAGGTACATTTTTAACCTTAATTTTAAGTTATTTTTTTAAGGTTTCTAATCTATATAAATTGTTTTCAACTTTTTTTGCAATTTTTGTAATTTCACTTTTAATTATTTTTAGAATTTCAATGCCTAAGAATGTCTTTTTAGATCCCACATCCTTTTTCTTTACCATAGAAAAACCAGAAGGTTTTGTAAACTCCTTATTTTTTCCTCTCTCTTTATCATTTTTTGAGATAATTGATTTAGGTTTATTAAAGATTTCAAAAATTTATTATTTTGCTTTTGCCATTATTTGCATAATTTCTATTGCCACTTTTAAAAGGATTTACTTCATTGCTTATTCTAAAAGTTTTTCTTCTAAGGAGGGTTTGAAAGCAACCAAAAAGCCCCAAATAATTGAAAAAAATTATTATTTAAATATAATTTTTAAAGAATGGCTTTCCATATTAAGAACACCTTTACGCCTCACCCAATCAATTTTGATGCTTTCCCTAATATTTTTATATTTTTTTAATTTTCAAATGGTTCCTTTTAGAGAAGAACCAATGATGGCAAAACTTTATATTGCACTCCACTTTTTCCTTTTATCCTTTATTTTATCTGCCCTGGGCCTCCGTTTTTCTTTTCCTTCTGTTTCCTTAGAAGGAAAGAATTTTAATATCTTTAAAATTTTACCTTTAAATTTGAAAAAAGTTTTGTTTTTAAAGGGGCTATCCTATTTTTTGCCTTTCTTTCTTTTATCTATGGTTTTAAATTATGGGGCTTTTTGGGGAATTTCTTTTTCTCTTAAAGATAAAATTTTTTCAATTTTTTATGGTTTCTTTTTTTCAATATTAGCTTCCTTTTTTGCTGTCTTTTCTGGATTTATAAAACCAAATTTTAAAAATCCAAACCCTTTACAAGTAGGTTTTTCCTTAGAAGGACTTGGGTATTTTTTTGTATGTTTTTTAATAAGTATTTTTGTAATGCTTTATTACCTTAGGGATTTTTTAAAGTTCTTTTTTTAAATAATTTAAATATTTTATCCCTTCTTCAATTCCATATTTAAAGGAAATATTATAAAAGGGGTAGTCAACAATTAACTCTTGAGGTTTATATTTTTTTAATAAAATCTTTAAATTTTCAAAATCCATTCCTTTTCCAAAAGCAATTTTCAAATCCATTTTATTTGCAATTTTCATTGTTTCTTCAAATTTTTCTCTTTCCTTTTCTTCCTTATGGGGGAAGGGAAATTCTATTTCAATTTGGTTTATTCCAATCTTTGAAGCCACCTTTATTTGCTCGGGGTCACCTTCAATTTTTACATACAAATTTTCTTTTTTAAAGGGAAAATTTTGAAGGATTTCTTGTATTTGTTCTTTAAAAAGTAATAAATCAATGCAGTTATCCTTCCTTTGTAAATTGGATAGTGTTGTATAAGTAGGGGATATGGATAAAAGCTCATGGATTTGTTCTGCTGTTGTACCAACTTGAACATTTATTTTAAAGGAAAAGTAAGAATTTAGGACTTTTATTTCTTCTAAGAATTCTTTATCATAAATTAGTATTAAGCTCTTTATTTCTTTAAAACTTAAGGAAGAAAAATATTCTGGTAAAGAAGGAAAGATTTGGGGATAACTTTTCCTTAAAATTTGATAGGGTATTCCAGAAAGGGATATTTCCATTAAAATAAAATGTACTTTATAAAAAACTGTTGAGGAGTTATTTTTCCCTCTGCAAGGATTCTGGCTGTTTCAATATCTACTTTAAATCTTCCGGCTGGGGCACCAGCAGTAGTTTTAAGATAAATTTCAAGCTTGTTGATGCTCTTTTTACCATTATCATATAATTCTGTGGCTGCTTTAGTAATGGCACTTAAGGAATTAAAAACATCCTTTTCATTGTCTGTAGTTACTATAATTTTTACAGCATCAGGGGTTTCCCCTTGCAAAATACTATGTTCAAAAAGGTAAACATTATCCAAAACAGAACCAATTGCTTTTCTTACGACTTCATCATCGTAAGATTTCTCTCCTTCTTGTGTTCTTTTATCTTGTCCCTTTGTCTTAGTAGAACTTTTAATTGTTGTAGGGACATTTGGATTTAACTGCTTTGCTATATCTCCTAAGGAGGGTTTTGCTGCAGATGCAATGGGACTTTCTTTTTTTTCACTTTCTAAGATAACAGCAGAATCAATCCCTTTTTTATTCATTTCTTCTGTTTTTTTTACATCAATCAAGTTTAAATCAATTAAAATTATGGTCCCATTTGTTAAAGTAATAATGGCTTTTCCATTTTCCACTTTATATTTTTCCTTAGCCATATATGTGGAACCATCTTTTAAATAAACCACATAGGAAAAAAGGGAAAAGGAAAAAGTTAAAAATATTAAAAAAATCACTTTCTTCATCTTGACCTCCTATGTTATTATACCAGAAATGAAAAATATTTTGTTCATTTCTTTTAAGATTTTTTTAAAGAATACTAAAACTTCCCTTTGGTCACTCTTAGGGATTATAATAGGCATTTCAGTTTTGTTTTTATCCTTTTCTTTAATGGATGGTTATAAAGATGTCTTAGATAAAGCATTGAAAAAAATTTATCCTCCCCTTTTAATTAAGTCAGAAAGTCAATTTGAGCCACCAAAATACATAAAAGATTATGCTTCCATAGAAAGGGAAGTATTTATAGAAGGTTTAATTTATGGAAGGAAAGAAAAATTATCAAAATTTGTTTATTGCAGGGCAAAAGAAGGACAAGAGGAAGTTCTTTTTGGAAAGACATTGGCAAATAAATTAAATTTAAGAGAAGGGGATTTAGTAATTTTTGTTTATAAGGAGATGGGCTCTTTAAAGAATATTATTTTTAAAATTGATACTATAAAATCTTTTGGGATTTCCTTTGTTGATGAAAGTTATATAATAATTCCCCTGAAGATGCTAAAAAACCTTCCAAATTCTTATGGAGTTTATCCTAAGGATAAAATTTCTATGAAAAAACTTAAAAGTTTATTGGAAAAGGAAATTCTTTGGGATCAATTAACTTTTGAAGAAATAACAAAGGACTTATTTTTACCTTTAAAAACAGTAGAATGGAGTATTGGCTTTGTTTTAAGTTTAATAACTTTTGTTGCAACTTTTCAATTAATTTCCCGTCTCCTTTTAGATATGAAGGAAAAAAAGGTTTCCTTTGCTACGCTTTACGCTTTAGGAATGAATAGAAGCCAAATAATTTTTTCCTTTTCTATTTATTCCTTTCTTTTGGGTTTCTTTGGAATTGTTTTGGGAATTTTTTTTGGGTATTTCCTTTCTGTAATAACAAATTCCCTACATTTATTATCCTTTGGAGAACTTTTAAAGGAAGCATACTTTGTTTCAGAAATAATTTTAAAGCCATCCTTTGATAGTATAGTTATAATTTTATTCTTAGGCGTATTTCTTAATATTTTTGTTTCAATTTTTACTTTTTTTATATTAAAAAGAATCAATATAGTTGATGCTTTAAGATTTGAATAAAACTTTTTTTTAAAAAATTCGTATTTTTATTGGAGGTTTTAATGGAATTTAAAACATTCTTAGATACTTTTATTTCACCTAGGGATGCCTTTAATGTTTTAAAGGAAAAAAACTATTTTATAATTGCTTTGATCTTTACTCTTTTGGTTTCAACCTTTTCTGCTTTCATTTTTACAAGACATATAAATTATAAGGAAGTAAAGATAAAAATGATGGAAAGGATGGAAAAAGCTGGAAGACCAATTACAGAAGAAGAAGCAGATAGTATGCTTGAGAAACAAGCAAATTTTGGCAAAAAATTTGGGCATTTTTTTGCCCTCTTTACAAGTTTGATAGTTTTACTTTTTTTAGCATTTATTTTTTATTTAATCTTTAAATTAACTGGAGCAGATTTCTCTTATAAGGCATCATTTTCTACAACAGTCCATGGTTTTCTGCCTTCCACCGCAAGCTCTCTTTTGGGTTCCTTAATTCTTTTAAAAAAGGGAATGGTTACATATGAAGAGGCAGGAAACCTTTTATATTCCCATTTGGGATTTCTTGTGGAGCCAGAAAAATCCCCACAACTTTATTCTCTTTTATCTTCCCTTGATTTCTTTTCTTTATGGTCCTTAGGGCTTTTGGTTTATGGTTTTTCAGTAATATCTGGGAAAAAGATAAAAACTTCAGCAGGAGTTATTATGTCTTTATGGATTTTATATATCTTAATAAAAATTCTTTTTGCAGGGTTTAGAAGATGAAAAAGTTTTTAATTTTAATATTTATCTTAGTTTTAGTTTTTATCCTTTATTTTTCTCTATTTGGGAATAATAAAAATGTAAAAGAAGTTTATTTAGAACCCCTAAAAAAACATAATATAATGGAGATAATTTCTGCTTCAGGGGAAATTCAGCCAAAAGTAAAAGTAAATATTCAATCAGATGTAATAGGAAGGATTGAAAAACTTTATTTTAAAGAAGGGGATTATGTAAAAAAGGGTCAAAAGTTAGTAGAACTTGAAAAGGATACATATCTTTTTCAAAGGGATCAAGCAAAAGCAGCAATTGCCTCTGCTATTGCCTCTTTGAAGGTTTCTGAGGCACAATTGGAAGAAGCAGAAGTGAGGAAAAATAGGATTAAGGCACTCTTGGATGAAAACCTTACCTCTAAGGAGAGTTATGATCAAGCAGAAGCAGCTTACAAAAGTGCTTTTGCAAGAGTGGAAGCATCAAAGGAAGAAATTAATCGTCTTGAAAAATATTTAAAGGAAGCAGAAGATAAATTGAAAAAAACCACAATCTTAAGTCCCATAGATGGAAAAGTTGTTGAATTAATTTTAAAGGAAGGGGAAGTTGTAATTTCTGGAACACCTAATATTCCTGGCTCAACTATTGCAATTATTGCAGATCTTTCAAACATCCTATCTGAAGTTGATATAGTTGAATCGGAAATCTCAAAGGTTTCCTTAGGACAAAAGGCAAAGGTTGTGGTAGATGCTTTTCCTCAAAAGGAATTAGAAGGAATAGTTGAAGAAATAGGGGAGTCAGCTTTTAAAAAGGTAGATGTAAATTACTTTAAAGTAAAAATTAAAATAACCCAGGATTTTTTAGAATTAAAACCAGGGATGACTTCAAAGGCAAAAATTTTTGTTCAAGAAAAAAAGGATGTTTTAGCAGTACCTTCCCAGGCAATTCAAGAAAAAAAAGGTGAAAAATTTATATTTATAAGTGAAAAGGGAAAGGCAAAAAAAATCTCCATTACAACGGGAATCCAAGATCAAATTTATACGGAAATAATAGGTGATTTAAAGGAAGATACTCTTGTGGTTACAGGACCTATAAGGGTTTTAAAAGAACTTGAAGAAAAAGCACCTTTAAAGGAAAAAAAAGAGGAGTATGGAAGCTAATCTAATTTTAATGGAAAATGTTATAAAAATTTATAAGATGGGTTCAACAGAGGTTCCTGCTTTAAATGGAATAAATTTAAAAGTTCAAAGGGGAGAATTCTTAGCAATTATGGGTCCTTCTGGTTCAGGAAAGTCAACATTGATGAATATAATTGGCTGTCTTGATGTTCCTACAGAGGGGAAATATTTTTTGAAAGAAAAAGAAATAGAAAAGATGGATGATGAAGAGTTGGCATATATAAGAAATAAGGAAATTGGATTTGTCTTTCAAAATTTTAATTTGCTTCCAAGGACAGATGCTTTATCAAATGTAGAACTTCCCTTAATTTATTCCAGAGTTTCAAAAAAAGAAAGAAGAGAAAGGGCAATGGAAGCATTAAAAAAAGTGGGTATTGAAAGAAGAGCAAAGCATATGCCTTCAGAACTTTCTGGTGGTGAGCAACAAAGGGTTGCAATTGCAAGGGCTCTTGTAACTAATCCTTCAATAATTTTAGCAGATGAACCCACAGGAAATCTTGATTCAAAAGCATCAGAAGATATTATGAAAATTTTCAAAGATATAAATGAAGAAGGAAATACAATAATTTTAGTAACCCATGAGCCAGATATTTCAAAAAATGCAAAGCGTTTAATAAAATTAAGAGATGGTAAAGTTATAGAGGATAATTACCAATGATTTTTTTAGAAAACTTTAAAATTGCATTAAAGGCAATTTTTTCAAACAAAATGAGATCTATTCTTACAACTATTGGAATAATAATTGGAGTTGGTGCAGTTGTGGGAGTTGTAGCAATTGTACAAGGTTTATCCTATATGATTTCTCAAGAATTACAAGGAGTTGGTGCCACATATATAATTGTTTTTCCTTTGCATGATCCCAATAATCCTGAATATTCAGGTAAAGATATTAGAATAACTATGGAAGATGCCAAGGAAGTAGAAAAAAATTGTTCAGCCATTGAATATTTAACTCCCATAATTTGGAGGGCTGGATATATTCATGCAAATGGGAGGAAATGGAGTGGTTCTCTCTTAGGAGTAAATGATCACTATTCCTTTATAGCAAATCACTTTGTTGAAAGGGGAAGGTTTATTACAAGGGATGATATTGAAGGAAGGAAAAAGGTAGCTCTCATAGGTAGAACCCTTGTAAAAGAATTAAAACTTGGAGAAAATCCAATTGGGAAAGAAGTTGTTGTGGAGGGTAATCCTTTAACAATTGTAGGGGTTATGGAAAAAAAGGGGAGGATGTTTGGAGAAGATCAAGATAGTGTTTTAATTATGCCCCTAACAACAGCCCAAATGATTTTTGGAGAACTGGCATCAAGGCATATGCGTTTAGATATAAAAGCAAAATCCCCAGAAGTAGCTGAACTTGCAAAAGAACAAATAATTGAAACATTAAGAAAAACCCATAAAATACCAGAAGGAAAACAAGAGGACTTTAGAGTAATGCTTCAAGAAGAAATTCTTTCAACTGTTTCAAAAATTTTGGGCTCCATAACCCTTGTAGTTGCTGCTGTTGTTGGGATTTCTCTTTTAGTTGGGGGTGTTGGAATAATGAACATAATGCTTGTTTCAGTTACAGAAAGGACAAAAGAAATTGGTTTAAGAAAAGCAGTTGGAGCAAGAAGAAAAGATATTCTTTTACAGTTTTTAATAGAAGCGGTTACCCTTTCTCTTGTGGGAGGTATGATTGGAGTAGGTTTTGGTTTTCTTTTAGGAAAAGGTGGTGCAAAATTAATACCTGGATTTCCAGAAGCCCATGTACCCATATGGGCAATTGGACTTGCCTTGTCCTTTGCTGCAGCTGTTGGAATTTTTTTTGGAATATATCCTGCTTATAAGGCATCTTCTCTCCATCCCATTGATGCTTTAAGGTATGAATAAGAAAATTTATTTTAAAAAAATAATAATTTAATCCTTAGTAATATTTTTGACCTTTTGGCACAAGCCCGTTTCCACGACCCCTTAATTGATAAAAGGTTGAATACTAAGGGCAATTTCCCGTTGAATTTAATATTCTTCCCGGTCCTGCAGAACCCTCTCCTGCTCCATTATATGCTGTTACAAGATAGTAGTAACAAACCCCTTGAGAAGGATTATCTCCTGCCAAATTCCTTTGTGTTTCTGTCCCTTCATACCTTAAACAAAAATCTGGGTTTTCATTTAAAAGGTTTGGTAAACTTGCTTGTAAGCCCCTATACAATCTGTAACCCTCTGCTGTAGGTGTTGAATTCCATAAAATCGTATCTTTTCCACTCCAGGAGATTGAATCATCGGGATAACTTGAGCCCGTTGAAATTTCTGGTGGTGGAGTTCCTCCTCCACAGCTTCCACTTCCGACATAAGTGCAATCCCATTGGGGCACATCCCCTGTTATGCTAATGTAATCCACTTCCCCTCTCCTTGCTGCTTGGTTTGAAACTGTCCTAAAGCGAATATATAATGTTGGTTGCTCTTCTGCTCCCACTGGCAATAGAGTGCTTTGGTTACAAAGCCAGGTTGTTGTATTTATACTTGCCACTTGATTCCAGTCTGTTCCATTTAAAGACCAATCCAGATATTGGGTTGCAGCTGTATTTGTTACATGCCAGTCATAATTTACTCTTATGTTTTTATAGCCAATTGTTGATACAGGGTTTGTCTTTGTCATGGTGCTTGTTCCATTTAAGTTTGATTGGGCATCTGCTGCACTATGACAAGTTGAAGTACTTGCTCCTTGATAATTTGACAAAGTCCAGTTGTTTAAATTTGCCAAATCATCTGGTCCAAAAAGTGTTACCGTGTTATAACCATTTATCTGTCCTACATTTATGCTAAATTTATCAAATTCATCTGGTCCTGCTGGGGTTATTTCATTTGATGTCTTGGTTGTTATATCAAATCCAATTTCACTTCCACAGGGTGCAAAATCATTATCTATTACAAATTCGTAGGTAAATGATGAGGTCCCACTTACAGGAATTGAACCAAAATTCCCAGGATTGTTGCATACAGTTATTCCATTCCCTTCAAGGTTTGCAGTGACACCTGTGGCATTTGCATTTCCATTGTTTGTCAATGTAACTTGAACAGAAAATTTTTCCCCCCTTTCATACCATCCATCCCCATCTCCTGTTATCTCTGTTATAGTCCCGTATGAGGAATAAATTATATTTGGAACTGCAGGGGTGCAGGGATTCATTTGGCATCCGGGTAGAGAAGTATAAGTAACTTTTACATTGTCAACTATCCAATACCATTCATAAGAAGCTTGATAATAATGGAATCTTATTTGTACATCTGAGGCACCTGCTGCTTGAGTTGTTATATCAACCGTAATATGTTCTGGTCCTGAGGAAACACCTTGATATCTCCTTACATTTACCCAATTTCCTCCAGTATTTGATGACTTAACATCTACATCTCCTATTTCATTTTGTCCACCAGAATACCAATAAAAATAATGATCATATTCCAAAGTTACAGAAGTTGCATTTGATAGATTTAAGACAGGTGTTATGAGTTGTTCATCTTGGGTTGCAGAAGATCCTGCACAATCCGAATCAACAATTGCAAAGGGTGGGACAATTGGAGAACCTGGTGCCCTTGAACAGGGATTTAAAGTTGTCCAAGTTGCAGAGGAACCTCCACCTGAACCTCCATCTACAATTGTCCAATTTGCTGGAATTCCTGAAGAAAAATTTTCATCTAAAACTATACCTCCACCAGGTATAACTTGTCCCACTGTTAATTTAAAAGTATCACTCCAATTTCCCTCATTTGAATTAATTTCAAGGTTAAAGTTAATTTCAGTTCCACAGGTAACATTTGGATCTACTCTAAATGAAAAATGGTTTGGAAGGGATGTTTTGGATTCATCCACCGCTATATCTGGAAATGTTGCAAAATTGTCAGTTATTGTTACACCTGGAGTTGAAGTTGAAATAGTTGCAGAAACACCTGTTGTATTAGAGGTTCCATTGTTGTATAGTGTTATCTGGAGCAATACATCTTCCCCTGAATCAATTATTCCATCATTTGAGCCAGAGCCAGTTCCATTGCAAGTATCTGTAATGTTTGAGGATTGATATTCAAGGGATGGTCCACAAGCTTGTTCTGGATATCTAAGTGTTAAAGACCAGCTGTTTAGTGTTCCTGTATCACTACTTGCATCATCTGATATTTCAAGTTTCCAGGTGCCTTGAGCATTTTTCCCAATTAGGGTTGCTAAACTTCCTTCTGGTTTAAAAGTCCCTGTAAAGGGTGCTGTGCCAGAAGTAATTGAGGTAGATGCCTCATCGTCAAAGATAGTATCTATGTAATTGTCTCCTGTAGAACCATTGTCAGTTGACAATTCTACTCTCGTATTATCAGGTGCAATTAAAAAGATATCTAAATCACCATCAAAGGTATGGGTTATGTTTCCAATTTTTACAGTTACCTTTTCAATTATTTTATCATCTGAAACAATTATATTAGATGTAATTGTTTGATTGTCATTTATGGGTTTTGGTACATCTGTGGAATCATGGGTGGGATTTACATTCATCCCTGTCTCAAAGGTAAAATAAGAGCCATTGTTATTGTCTGTAGTTAAATTTCCACAGACATCTGTGGATTGAACATAATAATAATATGTGGTACATTGATCTAAATTTGTCAATTGAACTAAATGGTTTGAAACATAAGAACTGGAATATGCCTCATAAGTAGAAGGAGGAACCAAAGTATCATAAATAACCCTTGAATTAGAAACTTCATTTGTCTGCCATATAATTTCTGCTGAATTCCCTGTGACATTTTGAGCTAAAACATTAGAAATTGTTGGTGCAAGGGGATCAGCTAAGGCATTATCTTCTGCCCACCTTGAATTTCCAGAACCATCATCTTCATCAAAATACCTTCCAATTATTGAATCTCCATTTGAAATGGATAAAATCCCTGGAGAAGGGGGTGGATTTGTAGTGGTATTTATAGAACCTACAAAAGTTGTAGAATTTGTTCCTGTTTCTGTTAAAATAACTGTCTCCCCTGAAGATTCTGTATCACTTAAAACTGTAACTAATACTGTCTCTTGTAAGTTTGGGTTTTGATTTAAATCCAAATCAGTAACGGTTATATTAATTGTGTCATTATTCCTATAACAATCTTTATCAAAAGTTAGCATTCCATAGGAACAACTTCTATAGCTTTCTACTGCTATATCATCAATATACCAGCCATCCTTTTGTACATATCCATCAGAAGTTATTCTAAAACGAAATTGAAAATTGGAACTTCCTGCATAGGGAGGATTTATGTTTATTTCAACATCTGTCCAACTTGAAAGGACACCATTATAAGTAGAAATTGTAGTCCAAGTTGAACCATTTGTTGTAAATTCTAAATACCCATAGTCATAACCTGACTCTAATTCGTATTTATGCTTAAACCTCAATTGAGCAAAGGATAATCCAGAAAGGTTTAAAACAGGTGAAGTTAAAGAAATATTAATGTCATTATTATAAGGCCCGCCAGGAGAGTCAGTCCAGGAATTGGTAGGGGAAGCACTGCTTTCATTTGTTATACCCCAAGGAGCTTCTGCTGTCCAGCCAATATTTCCACTTTCTACATCATCATAAAAAATTATGTTTACTCCCTTTGTAATAAAGGTATAAAAATTTCCCCCATTGTTGTCAATTGTACAATTTCCATAAGGGTCACAGGACTCAATATAATAATAATAAGTTGTACATTGATCAAGCCCAGAAATACATAAGTTATGAGATGTTACATTTGAAGGATCTGTTGCTGAGTTTGTAGGTGGCAGTGTTGAGGCATAGTAAACCTTTGAATTTGATATCTCATCTGTTGACCAAGTGATGCAAGCACTTGTTGCCTTTAATGTGGGGTCTGGAACTTGAACATTTGAAATTATTGGTCCTTGGCAATCCGTTGTAGCTGTATCTTCCTTTGGAACATTTGTTCCTCCCTTTCCATCATTTAAATCGATATACCTTACAGTTATTGTATTATTATGTTGCACAGATAAATATCCATCTCCATTTGAAGGGGGATTGGAAGTTAAAGGAAGAGTTCCCCTAAAAATTCCAGAGCCAGCAGGGTTTTCTGTTAAAGTAATTGTCTCAGGTGTGGATTCATAATTTGACCAAATTGTTACATTTTGGGTCCCATTTCCTTTTAAATCTGCATCAGAAACCATAATATTTAATGTACTGCTACAATTATAAAGTTCTCTATCTAATTTTACAATTCCATCAGAGGACTGGTCTGTAATTTTCCCAGAGCAAACAACAGTCCAGGGTTGAGGGGATTGGGCAATGTTTCCTGCCAAAACTCTTATTTGCCATAGTCCCGCTTGAGGATTTTGAACCCTTACCCCTTCTGAATTATTTAAGCTATCATAAGTTGAACCATTGGTATTGCTCCATTGACCTGTAAAATCATTTCCAATGTAATAAGTTGTCCCATCTGGAGCTACTACTCTTAAATTTAAGTTATTTATGAGGGCACCTCCCCCTGCAAGGTTTGGGGGATCCAGCCAGGTTAAAAGACATCTTAAAGGGGTTGTGCTATCTAAGACAAAAAGATCCATTTGTTCAGATTGTCCTGTGGAAGTAAAAGAATCTTCTTTCCATAAACTTCTTACTTGATTGCATTCTGCACTTGAAAAATCATCACATATATTTGTAAGAAGGGGTCTTCCCCATCCCTGCCCTGTCCCAGGCAAATTTTCTGTTGGGGAAGTCAAATAAGCCCCTGAATTTAAGAGAAGTGCCTTAACTAAACTAGCACTTGGATTTATTCCTACAACACTTTCAAGCCAATCTCTTATAAGTGTTCCTTGGGCTGTAAGGGAAGGAGTTCCACAGCTTGTTCCATTGAATTCCTGATATCCAGTGCCATCATCAGGAGAAGTAACATATTGAGAAGCACCTGCAACTTCAGGTCCATACCTGCCATCATCTGTTGGACCCCTTGAAGAATAGATTACAAGTTTATTTTCATTACAAGGAGCAGAGTCCCCGGGCCAGCAAGAACCATCCACTCCATTGTAAAAGGCAGCTCCAGTTACATCATTTTTTGCCGTTGCAGGGGAACCAATAGAACCAGCGCTTGAACCAGAATTTCCTGCTGCAAAGAACCATAAATAATTTTGTGTTAAACCATTTGAGGGATTATTATCATTGTCATAAGCCCAAATATCTACAATTTCTGAGCCACCATCATAAACTCCATATACATCAGCACCCCAACTATGGTTTGAAAGGCGGGAACCTTCTGCAAAAGATGCCTGAAAAAAATTTGTCAAGGTAACTGTATGGTCTCCACCATGGCAATCATTTAAACAAGCAAGATCCCCTGAACCACTGTCACATTTTAATCCCCAAAGACGGGCACCAAAAGCCATACCCTTATTTGAACAGCCTTCAATTGGAGTTTGTCCATCCCCATCTCCATTTGTATCTGATTGGTCTCCATTTCCCAAGATTACACCAGCAGAACCAGAACCATGGCTATGCCCAGATATACAATTGTTTACAGTACTGTTTATATTGCAAGTTGGTCCATAATTTATATATTTCATTATTGTGCAATTTGGAATCCCCTGGTCACAATCAAAATCGGGACTATTGTATGTAGTATCAATTATACCTACCAATTGTTCAGTTCCCTTTGTTCCTCCACACAAGGGAGAACTTCCAGCCCCTGTTATTCCTTGTGCCCATACAGGCACTTCACTTAAATTTCCTGTACATCCATTTCCCACTCCTGTTTGATGTATTTCCCTTGCTGTGGCAAGGTAAAGTTCCATTGGTATCATCTCTTCAACCCACCAAACTTCAGGTATTTTAGTTAACATTGATATTGCATCTTTTTGAACATAAGCAATTATTGAAGGAGTAGCAAGGTAGTGGTCTATTATATTTATTTCTAAAATTTCTATGCCATACAATTTTAAATCCATCAAAACCTTATTTACTTCCTTTTCACTTTTAACCTTTATTCTTACCTTTATCGGCTTATCCTCATCCTTACCTTTTTCTATTAAACTTGTTTTATATATACCATCATAAGGTCCTACCCAATTTATAAATTTAAAGGTTCTTAATTTTTCAAATTCTTCTGTACTATTTATCCAAAAGATAAGACCATAGGGATTAAAGTAAGCAGAATTTAACTTTTCAATCCCAATTTCTTCCAATTTTTCAATCCATTCATTTTTTATGGGTCCATAAAATTGGATAATAAAAAAACCAGGGATTTTTTCAAAAACATCTTCTAAATTGAAATAATTTGAAGTATCAATTTTCAAACCATTTCCAGCTCTTAAAGGATTTAAAATTAATTTTTCTATTTTATAACCATTGGCAACTAAGCTTTTTTCCTCCTCAAAATAAAGATTTATAACTAAGAAATTTTCATATTCCTCAAGCACTTCAAAATTAAAAGAAATTGTACCTCTATTTTCAGGTTCTAAATGTAAGATAAAGGTATTTTTTTCTGGAAGATTGGAATAAACAAAAAGGGAAATTAATAAAGTAAAAAAAACTAAAAAATATTTCATACAACCTCCTACTTATTATATTATATTTTTTTAAGATAAAAGTCAAGGGCAAATTTTTATTGAAAAAGAACTCTAAAAATGTTATCTTATGATTTAATGAAAAAAATATTTTTGATTATTTTTTTTGCTTTGATTTTAAAAATTATTTTTCTTTTTTCAATTTATAAATATGATCCTTTGCTTAAGATACCTCAACTGGATAGTTCTTATTATTTAAAGCTTGCTTTGGATTTAAAAAAGGGAAAAATAATACCTGAGCCAGAAAAATTTTATCTTTTATCCCCTGGATATTCTTATTTTCTTGCTTTTATTTCTTTTAAGGAAGGAAATTATTTAAATATATATTTAATCCAGATAATTCTTGGAACAATTTCTATTTTTTTAATTTATAAATTAGGTTCAAAAATATTTGGAGAAAGAACTGGGTTTTTTTCTTCTTTTCTTTTAATCTTTTATGGTCCTGCAACTTTTTATGAAGTACATATTTTAAGTGAGTCCATTTTAGTTTTTTTTCTTCTTTTATTTTTTCTTTTATTTTTTTCAAAAAAGAAAATCTTTCAAATTTTATCTGGAATAATTTTGGGCTATCTTTGTCTTTTAAGACAAAACCTTTTGCATTTTTGGGTTTTTTGACTCTTTTATGTAATTTTAAAAAGGAAAAAAGATACAGTA
>FWPV01006308.1_pt1 | contig 22803 bp, 16 predicted proteins | sample 2228371 | NCBI WGS metagenome assembly FWPV01 (sample SAMEA103939776, study PRJEB20133) | metagenome | reverse complement strand
ATCGTTTATCCTCCTTGTTTTATGTTTTTTATATATTAGAGGATAAACGATTTTATTCAATTTTGAAAGTGAAATTGTCCAAACTTTAGTATAATTACTGAAATATGTTAAAAATTTTTTCGCTAATTGTTGGTATTTAAGGGAGTTATAATCAACTTCCGCGAGGAGGACAAGGTGATGAAAAAGTATTCTTTATTGTTTTTCCTATTAATTTTTCTCCTTCTGACATCAATGCTATATGCACAGGAATTTGTTAAAGATGGTTTAGTTGCTATGTGGACATTGGATAAGGCAGACATTAGCGGTGAAACAGTTAAAGATACCTTTAATAAAAATAACGCTACACTAAGGGGAAACATAAAGTCTGTCCCCGGTGTGATCGGAGAATGTTTGCAATTTGAGGGCAAAGCAGAAAATTATGTTGAAATCCCAAAATTGGGAAGCTTCGAGCAAGTCTCTGTTGAATGTTGGGCTATGGAGGATCAGTTCAGTGGTATTCAAGGGATCGTATCCACATGGCAATGGGATGCCGGCAAGGTTCACTTCAAATTTGAAAGTAACCAAATTCAAGTCCATAAGAATGATGGAGTTAAAATCGTATACCCCAATCCTGAAAACGGTAAATGGTATCATATCGTCTACACTACTGACACAAAAGCTAATAAGCTGCAACTATATGTGGACGGCAAGTTTATCACCGAAGGGGCTTCCGGCGCAACTCCTGAAAAATGGGACGAACGAAGGATCGGAAGCGAGCACGATGGAAGATGGTTAATTGGCAAAATTGACGAAGTAAGAGTTTATAAACGTGTCTTGACCGCAAAAGAAATAGAAAACAATTTCAAAGTGAAAACTAACAAACTAGCAGTTGATCCATCAGGGAAATCGGCAACATGCTGGGGGGTAATTAAGCAAAATCATAAATAGAGACCCGTGAAAAACAAAATGATAGAGGCAATTTCAATGACTTGGTCAGAAAAGGATGTAAAATGAATAGGATACTAGATGCAAGGGGCTGGGCTTGTCCTAGACCTGTCATCGAAACAAGAAAAGCCCTTCAAACAGATGTCCCACTTACGGTTATAGTTGACAATAAGCCTGCAAGGGAAAATGTATCAAGGCTTGCTGTCAAACTTGGATTCAATGTCCAAGTAGAAGAGAAATCAGATGGAATCTATATCCACATAGATCAAGGAAGTTTAGAACCTATACAAAAGTCCGATGTTCAAGAGACAGAAGTGCCTTATGAAATATGCAGAACGTCCAATATAGTTTTGGTTGTTGCAACTGATTCTGTTGGTAATGGAGATATCGAACTGGGCAAAATTTTAATGCGTGCATTTATGCATACATTTCTTGAAGTAAAGCCATCACCTAATACTATTATCTTTATGAATAACGGAGTTAAATTGACTGTTGAAGGTTCACCAGTATTAGAAGACCTTCAAGAACTTTCAAATAATGGAATTGAAATTCTTGTTTGTGGGACATGTCTTAACTACTTTGGATTAACCGATAAGGTTGTTGTCGGCACGGTATCAAATGCATATAGCATAGCAGAAGCAATGCTTCAAGCTGATAAAGTTATAAATCTATGAGCACTAAAAAAAACGAAATCGATTATGGCATTATCCTTTTTGACACAACTCAAGCGGTTATCAAAGCAGAAAAAATCTTGAATGAGGCAGGCATTAAGATAAAGCTTATACCAGTTCCAAGACATATAAGTTCAAATTGCGGAATTTCTATATTGTTTGAGTTAAACTTATTGGATGAAATAAAGCTTGTCCTTTCCAGAAACAATGTGCATTATAGTGACATCCTTCCGTTCTGATAGATAATGTCAGTGCTTGACCAAATTGATTATTTTCGCGAAAAAATAAACATTTTAGTCAAGCACTAAAAGCCATTCTACCTATAATCTTCGTTGCTCTCAAGCCTGTCTGATAAAAAATATTCAGCAATTGACTACGATTTCCGTGCAGGTGTAAATTTAGTTTGACAAAACATAGTTTTTTAACTATAATAAAATTAGACTAAACTAACAAAACAGGAGAAAGGGACAATGCAAAACGAAATAACTCTCACAGATAGTATGGAGGATTACCTTGAAATTATCTCTATACTAGGACAAAAGAAGAAATATGTCAGAGTCAAGGATATAGCCAAAGAGATGAAGGTAAAAATGCCAAGTGTGACGTCTGCACTTAAGATTTTAGCTGAAAAAAATCTCGTCCGACATGAAAAATACGAATATGTAGAATTGACCGAACAAGGCATCATAATTGCTAATGAAATCAAAGATCGTCATAATCTCATAGCTAAATTTCTTATTGACGTATTGAAGATTGAGCCTGATATTGCAGAAAAAGACGCCTGCGGGATAGAACACTCCGTCAGTCCAATTACAATAGAAAGATTGATAAAGCTGATTGAAAGTATGGAGAATCGTAAAGATGAGATTTTTGAGACTCTTTAGACATCGTCACGAAACTGATCCAGAAAAGGTTTGCGCAGAAAAGAAAATTGCCCTTGTTGGAAACCCAAATGTCGGCAAAAGTGTCATATTCAATAATCTCACGGGCATGTATGTTACTGTATCCAATTATCCTGGCACAACGGTTGAAATATCCAAAGGGATAGCCAAGTTTGACGGCAAAATGGTTGAAGTAATTGATACTCCGGGGATGTATTCACTAATACCTATTACAGAAGAAGAGAGGATTGGTCGTTCTATATTACTGAGCGAATGTCCAAATGTGATATTACACATAGTAGATGCCAAAAACTTGGATCGTATGTTGTCATTTACAATTCAATTAATAGAAGCTGGACTACCTGTTATACTTGTTCTTAATATGATGGATGAAGCTGAAAGAATAGGACTTAATATAAATATAGATAGGTTACGAGAAAAACTCAAAATACCTGTTGTTGCCACTGTTGGAATTAACAAAAAAGGAATGGATACGCTTAGAAATGAAATAGAAAAATATCTATAAGATTGGAGCTTAAAACAATGAGCATAATTACCAGATATGATGGGGCTATAGAATCTGCGTTGCAACAAATAGAAGATCATCTTCATAGTGATTACCGTATTTCAAAGCGGACAATAGGTTTGATGTTATTGCAAAATGATTCAGATATACACAACATCGTCAAAGAAAATGAAGGGGAAAGATATAAGGCAATTCTGGACGTTATCGAAAATATAAAATCTAATTATAGTCACTCGTTGGGATATGTCATTACTTTGGCTAGACAATCACAGGTAAACGACATTGTAAGAGATGTGATAACTATTTCGGGGAAACAGAGAGAAAGATTTTCAGAGAAGTTAAGCAGACTGATGATGAATCCTCTGACAGGTGTCCCTATATTGATATTGGCTTTAATATTCATATATTATTCAGTGGGCGTTTTCGGTGCTGGAATTATTGTCGATCTTCTAGAAGAAAGGTTTTTCGGCGATTCCGAAAGCGGATTGATTGTCCCTTATATAACGAAATTTACCGAAAAGATAATCCCTTGGGTATTTTTACAAGATTTATTCGTCCATGAGTATGGAATAATAACTCTTGGAATCAGATATGCAATTGCCATAGTTTTTCCGATTGTAGGCATATTCTTTATTGTTTTTTCAATCATAGAGGATACTGGTTATCTGCCACGTTTAGCGATGTTGGTAGATCGTGTTTTCAAATTTATAGGGCTAAATGGACGTGCGATTATTCCAATAGTTTTGGGGTTAGGCTGTGATACTATGGCGACACTGGTTACAAGGACTCTAGAGACGAAACGTGAAAGGATAGTTGCAACGTTTCTTTTAGCTTTGGGGATTCCCTGTGCAGCACAGCAAGCGGTTTTTGTTGGTATATTATCAAAGAATATATTGGCTTTAATGATCTGGGTAGGGGTTGTTGCTGGCGAACTTCTCCTTGTAGGCTACCTTTCAACTAAAGTTTTCCCCGGAGAAAAACCAAGTTTCTATATGGAATTGCCACCGTTGAGACTACCAAAATTCACAAATATCTTGACAAAAACTTATAGCAGGATGCAATGGTATCTTTTGGAAATTATACCTTTGTTTATTATCGCTAGCGTCTTAATATGGATAGGAAGATTAACAAAAATTTTTGATCTGCTGATAAAAGGGATTCAACCGATAGTAGCTATTATAGGGCTTCCAAACGAATTAGCAGAACCTATACTTTATGGTTTTTTTAGGCGAGATTACGCGGCAGCAGCGCTATACGATGAGGCGACAAAAACCATTGGGCTTACAGGAAATCAGTTTGTGATCTCTGCGGTTGTTTTGACCCTATTCCTTCCATGTGTAGCACAATTCCTTGTCATGGTTAAGGAACGTGGATTAAAAACATCCTTTACAATGGTAGGAATAATTCTGGTTTTAGCCTTTGGAACAGGCTTTTTGTTGAACACGATATTGAATATGTTTTCCATACAATTGGACTTGTAGGGAGATGATCTATAAATGAAATGTGCGTTATGCGGTTTCGAATACAATGAACAAGATGCAATAAAGGCTTGTGCGGGATGTCCCATATCAAGGGGCAAGTGCAAACTTCAAAAATGCCCAAACTGTGGATATGAAACCCCTGTTGAGCCTAAATTGATAAAGTTTATAAGGAAGTTGGGAAGGAAATTAGAAAATGTTGATTAGTCAAGGGTCTCAGGAAATTTTGGAAAAACTATGGATAGCCATTGAAGAGGAAAAGAAAAACAAGGTTAGCATAGACGATCTTGGGCTAGATAGGCAATCATTGCAGTTACAAGAGCTTATAGATAAGGAATTGATCTCCATTTCTGATGATCTCGTCAAATTTACGCATCAAGGTCAAAAAGAAGCGGAAATTGCCATACGAAGACATCGTCTTGCAGAACGGTTGTTAAACGATGTTTTGGAGACAAAACATAACGTTCTTGAAGAAAATGCATGTGAGTTTGAGCATTTTATACACGAGGGAACAGAGGAAAGTATCTGCACATTATTAGGACATCCGAAGATATGCCCACATGGGAAACCGATACCAGCAGGCGAATGTTGTCGCAAAGGAAAAGAAGCAGGCGAACCTGTTGTATCCGCTTTATCCGATCTGTATCCCGGACAAAACGGCAGAATAGCTTATGTATTATCTAGTCAATCAAGTGAAGTCCAAAAGCTTGTATCAATCGGAATCTTGCCGGGAACACCTATTCAATTGATACAACGTTATCCCTCCTATGTTTTCAAGGTTGGAAACACGCAATACGCAGTAGACAAGGAAATTGCTAGCCAAATTTATGTTAGGATTGAATCGCATAGTATAGATACTTTGTCCAGTTTGCCAAAAAAGGGATGGAGACATCGTCACCGAAAAGGCTGGAAATTTTGGTAAAAAAATAACAACGGTTTCCAACATCTGCTAGGCTCAATTCTATCATCCTTTCGGAACTAGGCAATTTTAATTTTTCATCATTGACATAATTGTCCTGCGATTTTATAATTTGTGTTGATTTATTAAAATACAAATTCGGATTTAAAATTATCGGAGGGATGCTATGCAAAGTGAATTATCAAAAAGGATAGCGTTAGAGATCAGCGGAATGCCTATTATAGACCCACATACACACCTACAACATAGAACACCGTCAGCGCAATTTATCGGAAACATTTTCAGTTATCATTATATAAGGATGGAGCTATCTACCGTTGGTATGGATGTTGAAAAATTGATGAACGAAAGCATACCCCCAGACGATCGTATGAAAAATGCACTTCCATATATCCCAAAAATCAGTAATACGACAACATGGTGGGGATTTATGACGATATGCAAAGCTCTTGGGTTTGAAGACAATACAATAGATGAAGAAAATTTTCAGAATTTATGTGATATAGCACGTAAGACTATGCAGTCGGAAGGATGGTATAAGAAGGCTCTTCATAATGTAAATATAAAGAAATCTTTTTTGACTAATTTGCCTGATGAGGACCTCAGTGGATGTGATATGGACTCGTTTGTCCCCAGTTTACGGACTGATGAGTGGGTGCTTGATATACAAGAAAAGGCAACGCGAGAAAAATTAGAACATCTGACCAAGACATCAATTACAGATATCTATAATCTGAAGTCGGCGATCAGGAATGTTGCGGAAAAGTTTGTAAATATGAGGTCTGCCTCTATGGCAATATCATTGCCTCCAAATTTTTTGGTCTTTCCTGTTGCTGATGTCGATGCAGAGATACTTTATAGCAAAGTGCTTATGGGTAAAAGGCTTTCGGATGATGAATTGGGAAGATTGCAATCATATATGATTTACAGTCTTTTTGAAATTTGCAATGATCTTAACCTCCCATTCCAAATAATGTTAGGGGTCGATAGAAAGATACATCGCCGACTTGAATGGGATGGATTTTCAACCGATCTGAATATGGTAAAGACTTTTAGAGACGCATTGAACAGGTTTCCAAAAGTTAAATTTGTTTTCAGTATATTAAATAGCGTTCTTAATCATGAGTTAGCCATATATTCAAAAACCTTCGCAAATTGTTATTTTGCTGGGCATTGGTGGTATACTTTTTATCCTGCGTTAATTAAAACAGCCATACTGGAAAGATTGCAAGCAGTCCCATATCCAAAACTTATAGGTTGGTATTCCGATAGCTATTACGTGGAATGGACAATTGCAAAGATAAAGCTTTACATAAAATCATTGTCTAATGCGTTAGCAGAGTTAGTAGCAGACGGATATATAAGTGAAGATATGGCTCTCAAAGTTGCAAAGGCGATGTTATATGACAACAGTATAGAGATATTTTCCCTGATAAATGAATAGACATTGCTGTTATGTATAGTGCAGATAATACAAAAATTATACAGATGGACAATGTGTCCGTAAAATATAAAAAAGATGTCTTTATATTACAGGATATAAACATATCTGTTGATAAGGGCGAGTTTGTCTTTTTAGTGGGTCCAAGTGGCGCAGGAAAAAGCACCATTTTGCGATTGCTTCATCGTGAAATTACTCCAACAAGTGGTAGAATAAATGTCGCTGGATATAATCTGACTCAAATGAAGACTTCTGAATTGCCACGTTATCGGCGGAAAGTGGGTTTTGTCTTTCAAGACTTTAAATTACTGCCAAACAGAACAGTTGCCCAAAACGTTGCTCTCTCATTAAGAGTTGCAGGTGCAAGAAGTTCACATATAAGGAGAAGTGTTGACCGTGTGCTTGCTTGGACTGGACTAACTCACAGGAGGGATGCCTTTCCAGAAGATATATCTGGCGGAGAACAACAGAGGACTGCAATCGCAAGAGCTATCGTTAATGACCCTTTGATCTTGCTTGCAGATGAACCAACTGGAAACCTTGATCCCGATCTTTCTGTTGAGATCATGGGCTTATTCGAACGATACAACAGACGTGGCGCTACTGTCGTAGTTGCTACTCATGATGTTGACCTAGCACAGAGATTTAATAAAAGGATAGTTGTAATACATCAGGGCAAAATAATAAAAGACTAAAAATATGGCTTATCTATGGCGTGAAGCATTCATTAATATCAAACACAGTGGCATTGTTGGCGTTTTAAGCATTATGATCGTCGCACTGACGACAATGCTTTTCAGCATTTTACTTGCGATAACTAACCATATTAATTCACAGTTCAGTATTCTAAAAAATTCGCCATTTATAACCGCATTTTTGGAGGATGGCTTAGATAACTCTATAAGAGAACAGATACAAAAGAAAATACAAAGCCTTGATGAAGTAAACTCCGTCAGATATGTCTCAAAAGAAGAAGCATTTCAACGGACAAAAGAGATGTTCGGAGAGCATCGTGATGTCTTGGACGGATTAAAAGATATGAATCCGTTGCCAAGCTCTTTTGAAGTTGAACTCAATGATGCATATCTAGATAAAATAAAGGAAGTTGCTGACAAGATAAGAACTTTTACAGGAGTTTCCGCCGTTAGATACGCAGAAGAAGCGGGAAGTTTCATAAAAACTGTTGAGATCATAGTCCTGTTGATGATCAGTATCATGGGACTGGCTTCTGTTTTAATTATTTTCTTCTCTATAGCCATAACAGCATATATACGTCGTGATGAGATAAAGATAATGAGATTAGTGGGAAGTTCCAGAGCCTTTATAAGGATACCATTGCTATTACAAGGCTTAATTGAAGGTTTTTTGGGCAGTTTATTAGGAATTTCTATCATCTATGGCTTATTCCATCTCTATGGTCTATTAAACTTGATGGTCTTAAATGTAAACTTAGAAACTTTCTTGTCTTATGAACAAATGGCTATGATCATCGGGGCAGGTATGTTATTGGGATTTATGGGCGGGGCATTACCGCTTCGCAAGTTTATTAAAATATGATTGATTTTTCAATCATAACAAAGAAGAGGGGTTTTGAAAATGAAAAAAATGGCGGTTCTAATATTCATCAGTTTTTTATTATTTCATCAAATCTTTATTTGAGAATACTTTGATATTTGCAAAGCTTCGGAGATAAACGATGGCGTATATAAATACAACATTAAAACTTGATGATCTGTTTAATATTAGTTTACCTCCCGAGATCGTTAAATTACGCGAAATTGCCCTGAAGAAAAAGGCTTGGCATAACGTTCCGACTATTCCTTTGATTGATGCTAGGTCTTGGTCTAGGCGTGATATAGACGAGAATTGGCTCATTTGGCGTGCAAGACGGCTTCAAGGTCGGCTCAGAGAAATGCCGATAGAAATATTTCCCGAAGAGCTTATCGTCGGAAGACCGGAGATGCGTCCGCCAACTCCCGATGAAGTCCATTCTATAAATGAATCTCAATCAGTTTTGTCACAAATTCCGCCTTTCCCTGGTGGAGATGCAGGTCACTTTCATCCAGATTATGAAAAATTGTTCAGTGTCGGCATTCAGGGCATAATAGAAGAAATAGAATCCAGAGCAAATGCTACTAATGATGAGGAAAAACAAATATTTTATCGTGCCTGTAAAATGGCAATGCAGGGGTTTTCAGATTATATAGTTAGAGTCTCCGGAAAATGTGACGATCTGGCAAAGAGGCATCCAAAACATGCTGAAAACCTATATAAATTATCTGAAATCTGCCTCAATATTTCATCAGAACCGCCAAAGACTTTTTATGAAGCGATAGAACTGATGTTTCTTACAATAATTGCCTTATGGTTTGGTGAGGATCATAGTCTTACAACGCCCGGAAGAATGGATCAGACATTAAGACCTTTTTATGAAGCTGATATAAATGAAGGTCGCATAACTTGGTATAAAGCTTTTGAATTGATATGTTGCCTTTATATTCAGTTAAATATGATCCTAGGTCCCGGTTCTGCAGAATCTGTGATCGTAGGCGGACGTGACTATGAAGGTAATGACGTAACTAACGATCTGACTTATCTGTGTCTATCCGCAAGGATGGCTACAAAACTTGTCTATCCAACAGTTGGGCTTGCTTGGCACGAGGGGACGCCATCTGAACTGATGAACTTCGCCTGCAAAATGATAAGCACAGGTATAGGTGATCCTGCATTTTTCAATGACGAACTTATCGCAGAAGGTCTGAGGGATCACGGAGTATCATATAAAGATTCATATAACTATATGAATTCAACATGCGTTGAGATCAAGGTCTGTGGGGCATCTAATATGTGGGTAACCGCTCCATATTTTAACTGTCCCAACGCTCTGCTTGAAGTTATGGATATGATATCAGATGGCAGATTAAAAGAACCATCAAGTTTTGACGAATTAAATAGTTATGTCAAGGACCGCATCGCAGAAACCGTTAGAGTGTCCGCACAAAATCTTGACAGGGTTTGGCATCAACGAGGCAAAACTGGGTGTTTCCCATTGGCAAGCTGTCTGATCAATGATTGTCTTGAACGCGGACTTGACTTTGACTGCGGAGGAGCAAGATATAACTGGGTGGAGAACTCATTTGTCGGTTTAGCTAACCTTGTTGATAGTCTGAATGCAGTAGATGAACTTGTATATAAGACAAAGGAGTTGACCATTTTACAGTTAAGGGAAATACTTAAAGCAAATTATGAAGGGTATGAAGACCTGCGTCAACGTATTCGCAATCGCTTCCCTGCTTATGGTAATGATCAAGATGAAATAGATAAGCTTGCAGTTGAATGGGCACATTTCCTCGAAGAAACTACGGAATCAAATATAGTCGGATTACATAAATACGTCCCAGGATTTTTCTGTTGGATCATGCATGAGATATTTGGTTCTAGAACAGGCGCAACTCCTGATGGTAGAAAAGCTGGATTTCCACTTGCTGATGGCGCTGGTGCCTCTCAAGGACGTGAAAAATCTGGACCCACTGCATCAATACTATCTACAACAAAGTGGAATCACAGGAAAGTGATCGGTGGGCTTGTGCAAAACATAAGATTTTCAAAAAACGCTCTTAAAACAGAACAGGATTTATCTGCCCTAAGGCATCTCATTGAAACATATATGCGGAGAGGCGGATTTGAGATACAAGTGAACGTCTTGAACTCCGAACTCTTGAAAGACGCACAATTACATCCTGAAAACTACCCTGATCTGCTTGTCCGCGTTGCAGGTTATTCCGATTATTTTATCCATCTAAACCCCAATATGCAGGCAGAAGTTATCACAAGGACTGAACACGAAAGCTTATAAATCTTATTGATTAAAAAATACTTCTAATCAAGTCCTCCAAAGATTATGTTTGCACCAACGCTTATGATGCGACCTGATTGGGGAATTCCACGATAATATATGATATCTTCTCTATCAATAGTATAGCGACCATCAACGAATACATTGACAAGCCTATAAAAAGATTTACTGATTCGGACATAGACAAATGCGAGCTCATCTGGCAGGCTTTCAACAGTATACTCTGTTAAAGTCTGTGATCTGTCAAACTGCTTTGGCTGATAGTTCCAAAAACATCCACCTATCGTTATTGTCCCACTGAGCGGTCTGCCTATGTATATCCCTCCGTTAGCCATATTCTCGGGGTCAAAGAGCTGATTATCAAAACGTTGATATTTGTAATTGGCAAATATGTTAAACGATCTAAAAAGATTTAATTCAAAAGATGCTTCGCCTATTATAGATTCAGAGGTTTTGGCATTGATCGGCTTCCATATATGGTTAGAGAATTGCACCCAAGTTATCCTGCTTTCTGGTCTGCTATAAAAGCCTTTCGCAGACAGTTTCAATCTGGTCATAATATCTATGTTAAATGAGCCGTAAGCTTCCCAATAATCTTCTGGATCAATATCTAGGTCTACAATTGATGACTTTGATTGCCAATATAGATTGTCAAAGTCTGGAAATACTACTTTTCTATGATATCCAATGCTAAACTGAACATATTTTGGCACGATAGAAAATTCAGCGTCAGGGATAACATACCATTTATATTTGGAATCATAAGTTCCAGCAGGGCTTAATCTGAATTTAATAAAGCTTGTTAAATTGGCGATGTTAGAGACATCAAGCAAAACTGATTTTCTTGTTTCTAATGTCTTGATATCGCTTCTAACGGTTTGATCGCTCAGTCCTGATATTCCCAACTTTGCTTTGAAATCCACATCAAAGCCGGCAGATACCCTTCTGATCAAATTCAAATATCCCATTCCAGACGCGTAAGTGTATTTTCTTTGTGTATTATCTATGAAAGATGACCATACACTACTCCCCTGTAATTCAATTTTATCTGAGTTTTTACCAGGTCTTTTGTATATTATGCCCGCGGAGTTCCTGATCCTTGATTGATCTGTTTTATTATCAATAACTAGGTCTTGAGAGTCGCGTTGAGCGGTAAGATTTAAGCTTTGATTTTGACCGAGCATTGCATTGATTAAACCGTAAAGTCTGTCAACAGATTCGTTAAAATCCATACTTCCGTCATCAAGTTTTTCAGAGAAATCGCTTCTGATCTGCTTATACTTGAGATGAATAAATGTTGATGATAGATAGCCGGTTGAGCGATAAACGCTTTCTAACGAAGGTAATGGCATATATCTTCCTTCTGGAAAACCTGATATCTCTCTTTGAAAATATTCCTTGTTTTTCAACGCTCCAACTCTCAGTCTTTGGTTATGGAATGCAAATCCTGCCTCGCGGTTATTCCAAACATCGGGATTTTCGTTGATACCTGTTGAGAACGTAAAAGCGGCGGTATTCCAAGCCCTGGCAAAGGGAATACTCAAAGAATAATGATGCCTTGCTTTTATCCTGTCAACTACTAATTGGCTTCTTGGATACTCTTCTCTGAGGACAGGTTGAGCACCTTTGGGAACTAGGACAAGCTTTTCATCGCGGGGATTTTTTTCTTCAAAAGGGGCAGACAACACATTGATTGAAAATGAAAAAAATAAGATTAAAACGTTGAACAGTGATATTATATATTTTGTCATTCTATAATCCTTTGCTAGATACAAAACACTGGATACAATATAGAAAGATGTCAGGTTAGAAATAACATTCTATGTTAAGAATATGATATAGCTTGACGAACGACGATCATTGCCAAGAGATACGTCCGTTTAGCTTGACGGGCCAGCTTGTAGGATCATTCACACCATCAGACAGGCTTTTAAATTGCCAACTTTTTATCCTTCTTGTCAGATCGTCTTTGATCCTTGCATTCAACGACGCATCGTGAAAATCAATTGATGAGACCTTTGGTCCACTACTGCTTGAATCCAAAACAACGGTTATCTGCAAGGTTTTCGGTATATTAGGTAATTTGGCATTTTGCCAATCTTCATATAGTTTTCTTAGTGCGTGGATATCCCTGTTTATTTCATCCTGTAAAGCGTCACCGTAATTGTATTCAGGTTTTTTTTCGACGACCACTTGTTTTCCACTGGACATATCTTTGCCAAGATCAGCTTTAAAACCTTCTTTTTCGATAGCACTACGTTTATCATCAATAGTTGATGCTTTTCTAGGAGATTCTTTGATATTATCACTAGCAGATGCGGTTCTAACTAGTAAATTAGGATTGTTTCTTGGAGAATCTAGGTCAACGCCAGCCGATCCGGGACCTCCTGTTCCGCCTCCGCCTTTTCCTGATCCTGTTCCTGGTCCGCCATATCCGCTTCCAGTTCCCATACCGCCTTTTCCAGAGCCATCACCAATACCGATTCCAGTCCCTTTTCCACCTGCACCTTTTCCTGTGCCGGTTGCAAGACCTTGTCCGGGTCCTTCATCTCCGAGCCCTTTTGAACCTCCGCTTCCACCACGACCGGGTATATCAACCCTTCCTGCACCTCTACCTTTTTCACTGACACCAAATTGGAACCCTGAGATGTCCTTTCCACCTGCACCGAAATTCTCTCCTGTGCCTGCTGGTATAACCATATTATCGTATATGCGTTCGCTCCTGATCCCCGTTCCACCTGATTGTGTGATGAGTTCTTTGTTGACAATACCACCAGCAGACAACATACCGGGACGATCTCCAGGATCACCACGAGTGCCTTTTAGCCCGGGCGAACCAGCGGAACCTTGTCCTGCTTTGTTCCTGTTGTCTGATAATGCAATTTCCCATGCTGTTTTGGTCTCTGACTTTTCAGGGACAGATTTTTGGACAACCTGCTGTTTTTCCTTCACGGTTATTTTGGTTTTTTCGGTAACCACAGGTTGAACTTTTTCCCTAAATTCTATTTTCGGCAGAGGTTCTTCTTCTTTTAAAAATAAGATATCAAGTCTTTTTGTCTTATCGTAAGCTCCGAATGGAAAACTCATTTGTGGTTGTTTAACTGAAACATAAGATAAAACAACAGCCATCAAAAAATGAAAAATGCTTGAACTTACAAAAATGATAAAAGGCAATTTCCTTTTCTTCCTATAATCTTGTTGCCTTTTTTTATCATTTAACGCGATCCTCATCATTTTAGCCTTAGGTAACATTATTAATCCCACCTTTATTCAGCATTAATAATTCAGTGGTTATTTTCCGCCAGATGTTCCGCTCAGTTGTGCAATTCCAGCTCTACCTATTGAACGCCATTGTTCAGAATTGCTGTTGACAAGTCTGTTAAACCATGTTCTTGCCCTTTCAGAATCATTTTGTTGCATATAGCATTTTGCCACTATATAAGCGGATTCCTCCCATAGACCGTTTATAGACTGATACAAAGCCCAAGTATCCAAGGCTCTTGTCTTTGCTTCATTCACTTTGCCAATATCAAACTCTATCTTAGCAAGAAGGTTCTGCATTCCTACTGTATATTCGTCAGGCATGTTCTTTGTCTTTTCAACATCAATCCAGCTTTCTGCAAAGTTACGAGCCTCAATAAGGTTTTTTTGTTCATAGGCGACCAAAGCTTTGAGATAGTCTGCCTTCATTTTGAGAGTTTCGCTAGCAGGATTGAGCCTTTGAAGTGCTGACATCGCACTATTTGGATTGCCTTCTTCATAGTAACAACGGCTGATCATAAATTGTGCTTCGCTGATAATCGGTATTTCAAGGTTATCGCCATCTGCAATATTGAATAGGTTTTGTGTTTTCTCTGGAAAGCTTGCCCTTAATCTTGTCCCACGATTTAGGACTTGTTCATAGGTATCTCGGGCTAGGGCAAAAGACTGTTTTACAAGTTCAGGAGATTGTGCTGATCTTTGATTTTGTTTGGCAACTTGAAAAAGCGATTCCGCTTGCCAAAAATTAGCCCTTAAGAGCAAATTACTTATGACTGCTACATCTAAATCAGGCGGAGTATATTGACCAGTGGTGATCTTGTTCATCAAACCATCAATAACTTGGACGCATCTTCCAAACTCATCAGCTGCCCTCTGATAACTTCTATCAAATTTATACATTATTGAGCCAAGTTGAAAGTGTGCAATGGCTTCGGATTCAGTGCCGGGGTATTTTGTAACTATCTCATTATAAGCATTTTCGGCTGAAAGTTTTTCCTCACGGTTACCTGTTTGTTGAGCCCGTTCATAATGGATTTCTGCAATACGGATCAATGCGTTATCTGCGAGTTCACTTGCTGGGAATGTCTGAGCCATCAAACGTAAGGACTTTTCCTCGTTAACTTTATCGCCAATAAGGCGGTAGCATCTTCCAATTTCGTATAATGCGTCGTCAGCATATTCGCTTTCTGGATAATTTTGAAGGACTTTTGTATATTCATCTATTGCTTTGGAATATTGTTTTGGGTCATAAGCACCAAGGGAATACGTGCAGAAACCTATTTCAAATTGAGCGTCATCTGCCCTGGAATTATTTGGAAATCGCCTTATAAGTTCCCTATAATCATTGATAGCCTGTCTGAGATTAGACGCAATTTCTTGATCTCCCGTCCCCATCCTTGCAGAAAGGTATCCTCTCCAAAACAGAGCATCACCAATAGCCTGATCATTATCACTGCTTTTTCCGAATTTTGCCAATATTGTATTGAATTCCTGTATTGCTTCATTATTTCTGCCCTGTTTGAATAACGATAACGCAAGGTTAACCCTTGCTTCTGGCTCGTTAGTTGAATTCGGATATTTTGACACAATTTCACTATAAGCCTTTTCTGCATCTAAATACCTCTGCATGTCAAAGAGACTGTCAGCCCTTCGCATTAGCAGATCAAGCTCAATATCAGGGATTCTAGTTAAGGATAGTTCGCGTTTAAGCACGTCCCATTGAGCTAATGCGCCGTTAATATCGCCTTTTCTTTCTTTTGAAGTAGCGATCTCAGCAATCCCTCTGAGACGCCATTTCTGATAAACAGGAGAGATGCTTTCAAACGCCTTGATCGCATCATCCCACCTTCCGAGTCTCTGGTATCCTCTGCCCATCATAAAGATTGATTCGCCATAATACCCATCTAATTCTTTTGCCATCTGTGTATCTTTGCCCTCTTTTTTCCAGTACTTTTCTACGCTTTTATTTGATTCTATGAATGAGTTGACGGATCGCTCATAAAGATTTTGTGTCCTTTTTATAAGTTCAGGGGATTTTTCGGTATCGATTCTTGATGCTTCGGAAAAGTAAGACCACCCTAGCCAATACTGCGCAATAGCTACTAGATCGTCTTTGTTAATGGATTTTGCAGTTTTTAACGCTTTTTCAAAATTTTCTATTGCTGAATTAAACTGCTTAGCATTAAAGGCATAGTCGCCAATTTCGAGCGCAGCATCAACCTCATATCTAGTATTAGGATAAACTGCCATAATAGTTTTGAAGTCTGCTAAGGCTCTTTCCATCTGTCCGAGTTGCTTTTCACATCTAGCTTTTTCCAATAATGCGATTTTAGGCAATTCGAGGCTTGATGGGTCTGTTATATATTCTTGGACTGAAACGACACGACCATAGGATTCAATTGCTTTTTCAAGATTTTTGTTTTTTTCAGTTAAATTCACCGCCGACTCCGCCATTAGTTTGTAGACATCGCCAGCATAGAACATCGCCTTTATGGTTAGATTACTATATGATAGCTCACTTTCAAATTTTGACAACAACTTTAAGGCATCTTGATACCTTCCTAACTGAAAAGAAGCATCTGCCTTTGCATAGATCAGCTTTGCATATTCATCGGATTGAGGGGTAATGAATTGAAGTCCTTTGTCATACCAACCAACTGCGTAATCATATTGACCTTGTGAAAACGCAATATCTCCCGCTTCACCTGCCAATTGGACTATCTGCTCAGAAATGACCATAAAATGTTTTTCCATTTCTTCATATAAGGAAGGATTGGTCTTTAATGTATCCTGTAATTCCTCAAATTTATTTTTAAATGTGAAAAGATCATCATAAGCTTGATTATATTTATCTAATGCCTCTTTAAGTTTTTTCTCCAGCCGAAATTTTCTTCCTTGTTCTATTCTGCTTGAAGCCCTACCATAATAAGAATTGATTATATATGGGACAGCCTTTGGATTATTTAAATCGCCTTTTTGTATTATAAGACTAAATTTACTTTCTGATGCGTCATATTCATCCTCGTTTAACAGGGTTACTGCTATTGTATAGTCGCGATCAGGGACGCCTTGCCCATAAGATATTCCGCCAAGAATAAGAATGCAGACTAAGATAATATAAAATAACAATAATTTCTTCATTTTGACCTCCTGATATATGCTAACTAATACCTTTGTAATTCATAAGAATACTTTTTATTTATATAATGGGCATGGAGATTATTAAATATTCTATTTGATCAGCCAAAAAACTGAAAACTACTTATATAACGTCAAACTAGCTAATTTGGCTTATCTTTATTTAATAGTTTATTTCACTATTATATAATGGAAAAAAACATAAGTCAATATAGCCTTTTTTGGGACTGGTAATTCGGAAAGGTAAAGTAATAAAAACCTGTAATAAAGCACAGGTAACGCCAAAATTATGACTAATAGCAGAAATTCAAATCCATCAAACTAACAAATACATCGCTAGTGTTAAGCTTTCCGATTATCTTTTCTTGATTTTCATATATTATCTGTAATTCTTTCATGCCTAATTAGACTGATCGGCATAAATATAAGTTTATTACCTTTCCGAATCACAGTTTTGCAGGTTAAAATTGCGCATTTATTCCTAACGTCGGTAGAATTGGCAGAAAGCCCTCCACATTTCTTTGATAATAGATATTCCCTTCTGCGTCTGTCATCTCTGAAAAGGAATATTCGTGGACGTTTTTCCTATTATATAGGTTCATTATTTGAAAATAAAAGTTCAAACTCCATTTTTTGAATTGGTAATTCTTAGTAAATCTGACATCAAGACTGTGATAAGGCGGAAGCCTGTCATTGTTTGGTATCCCATATCTCTTTTCCCATTTATCGTTAATTTTCTCATACCATGCTTTTGTGTAAGGGTCACCTGAATGGTATCTCCATATAAGATTAATCCAGCCATCTACCAGCACGGCATAATCTATATTTAACGTCAATGAATGCCTCCTATCATAATCCCTTGGTATGGTTCCTATGTCTGTTTTAACATCGGATTTTGATAATGCATAGCCCAATCCCCACGATAGATTTGATGAAGGAGATTGATTGATATAAAGCTCTATTCCTTTTGCTGTCCCGGATTTTGGCGATATTATGTTCCTTTCTTTTCTTCCATAGTCCAAAATTCTGCCAACAAGGTTATCAAATTGTTTATAATAAGCCTCTGTTTTGATCAAAAAATTAGCTTTTGGCAGATATTCCGCAGATAATATGTAATGCATAGCCTTTTCAGGTGGTTTTGCCTCATCAATACCCTCTTCTACGGGCAAATTGATCACGTGGACGGGCTGATCATACCTTCCATAAGCACTTCTGATCGTCAGATTATATATAGGACGGATGGCTACTGCAATTCTTGGCATAAAACTGTAATATTCGCCGAAATTTTGATAAAGAAATCTCATACCAAAATTGCTTCCAAACCATTTATTTACATTCCATTCGCTTTGAACATATCCGTTTACATCCCATCCGTCAATTTCTGTGTCTATAGAAGTGATAACCTCATTTTTGTTCAAGTAATAATCGTAATCAGCCTTTGCATATTGCCATCGAAAGCCAGATTTCAATGTTAAATTTTCACTTATTCCATAGCTTATTTCATCTTTCAAGCCAAAATATGAAGCTGATCTGATGTCTTTTCCATCAATCCCTTCACGTTTGTCTCTACCAGACCTGCCAAAAAAAGCATAAGAATTCCAGTAATGTTTATTTCCAATCAAATGACTCCATTTGCCCCAGATCATACCATTTTGATAGCTTGATTCAATGTCATCTTCTACTCCTATCCTATCTATCAGATTGGAATCGCCCGCATAAAGTATATGAGCAGACAGCAGATCAGATTGTAATATATTACGTGTAAATTTACTGTAAATATCATAATATTTTGGTTTGAAAATCTCATCTGATTGCATAAGCCCCATTAAAAGATCAATATAACCTGTCCTAACAGACGTAAGTAGAGACGAATCAAATAGGGGAATATTGATTATCATAGATGCATTTATCAGATCAATGCCTACATTTCCTTTAATTTTTTCAACAGCAGTGCCTCCGGATACTATATCAAAAATGCCGGACATCGCGTCTCCATGCTCAGCGGGAAACCCTCCTGTAAACAGATCGGCACGTTTGACAATACCAAGATCGATTATTGATGTAGCACCGCCAAAATCTTGCAGATGATATGGATCAAAAAGTTCCATTCCATCAAGCCTAACGCTGATTTCGTTTCTGTCTCCACCTCTTAGAGAGAACCTCGCACTGTAATCATCTGAGACAACTCCCGGCAGATTTTGGACTGATCTGTAAATATCATTGTCAATTAATGGCAGTTTGTCCATTTGTGACTTCGGTATCAGGTATAATGAAGGCGAGCTTTCCTCGATAGAAAACTTTCCAGGGGAAATAGATATTTCGCCCAGTTGATAAACTTCATTTTGTTCAGAGTTAGCCTCATCATCTCCGTAAACAAAACCAGAAACCGTTATGAAAGACGTTAAAAGTATTATTAGCAATCTCACCATGTTTTCTCCACTTCATCTATTGTTTGGCTTCTGAGTTAGTATAATGCTACAATTTCAGTCGGATCAATAATGTCCTTTAAGTATATAAGCTCTTTTTCTGGCGAGAAATCTTGCCATTCCTTGCCATTGATAATGACTTTCTTAATGGGCTTTTTTTGCGGATGCCTGAATCGGACGTTTATCCTAGTCGGCATATTTCTAGTTGGCGGGTTTAATGACATCATTATCTTATTGTTATTGATCTCTGATTTGATCTTAAATCCCATTTTGCCGAAATAGGTTTCAGCATTCTTTATCTCGACAGATTTGCCATCTTCAAACCATTCTCTTGGCAGACAGGTTCCGAGATTAAGCTCATTGCCATTTTCATATATAAACATAAGCCTTAGCCAATACGTAGATTGTGCTTCATCCGATGGTTTAAACCAGACATCATTCGCATCAGCAAGTGTTGGCAGGGCATGCTCAACACAAGCGCATATATCGGGGTAAAAAACAGATGTAAAAGCGTTGAAGTACCCCCTTAAAAAATGCTTTGGTTCATCACGCCAAAGATAAGGTATTGTATGACACAAAAGGTTTGACTGCATAGAAAATCCGCCAAGGTCAAACCAATCCCTATCGAAATCCTCTACTGTGTAACCATATCTATCGGAGATATAAAGATTGTCCTCGTAATCTTTGACTATCCAAGTGGCTTCGTCAGATAAAGGGTCAACTAGCTCAGATCTGATAAGATGTATAGCCCCTTCAAGTGTTTCTCTCAACCAGCCAAATCCTCTACCTCTACGATAAAGTCTTGGGGGAAAGTGTGGGACGTATGTTCCATCTCTCAGCTTTACCACAGGAGAGATAATCCTTGCTTCTCTGAAACCTCTGATAATGTTTTCTCCAAACTCTTCGGCAGATTTAAGCAACCTTTCGCCGTCTGGATGTCCAATATCAACCAATGCCCTAGCACAGTTCTTAAACCCCCAATAGGTTGGGGCATTGGTTGCAAGCCAAAAGTAGTAATCTCTTACGTCTTCAAGAGAGCCAGCAGGCAAAAAACCATATTCAATAACTTTATTGCCATTTGCGTCAAATTTCTTTGTTGATTGACTTTCTCTTATGATCCATTCGCATGCTTTAACAATGCTTGGGGCAATGCGTTTTAGCCAATTCTTGTCCCTGTAATACCAATAATGTTCTCCCAGCCCCCAAAGCACCCATCCGTGATTTTTGTTATATCCTGCACATTCATAGCCCCCTGCGCCATAATATTGACCTTCTATAGTTGAGTATGTCCCCGGCAATCCAACTGTCCCCTGATAATGGATAAACATTTCTAATCTTGCCTCTGCCTCTTTTTTATAACCTCGCCTGTCAAGATCGCTTATGCACATAACCGATTCGTCTGGAAAGACCCCATAAGGGAATGTCCCAACCCTCGACGCATATCTATCTGATCCGACTTCTCTATCATCTGTTATTAATATATGGGCAAGATGTGATTTATAAAAGTTGTTCAGAGTTTCATTAGGCGTAATAATTTGCGTTCCAAAAGCGATCCGATCCTCCCAAAATTTCTTGCATCTTAGAAATTCGCTTTCGTAATCTATATCCTTTAATGTTTTCAACTCATCTTCTTCCGTAAGCGTTATAAATGGTATCTTAAAATAGACATTATGCGACTCCTTTCCAAGAAGTGACACTTTATAAACAAAGCCATCGTGATCTAAAATGGAGCCTTTTCCATTAATATCCAGATAATATCTAAGTCTATTAGGATCGTAATTAATGGCAAATACGTATCCATCTTTGAATTTTAGTGTTTCTGTAATATCGCACTTTGAAGTAAGCTCAAGAGTAACAACTTTCTGATCATCGCTATTGTTTGTAATGGTCACCTTTGCCATTAAAACAGTTGGATCGTCGCCTTGCATCGGTTCGCCTAGAATATCGCCCATCAACAAAGTGGCATATGCAGTCTGTTCATAAGATATGTCTTCTGACTTCCATTTAGCATAGATCATCGGCAAATAACCATCGATCCTGTGTCTTTCGACTGGCTCAACTTTTGGAAATCCAAACCCATATCTTATGACATCTCCGCCCCAAAGTATCCGATCGGTATCTTTTCCCTTAATACGTGCGATATAATTTTTGGGACAGAAGACGTCACCATTTTGTTCAACTCCAAATTTTTGACGCCCGCCATCGCAACCTAATGGCATAAATCCTCTCTTCTTCTTTTTCGGCATAGCATTCCACGCCCTAGAATAGGTTTGTTCTGGCATATCAAAGATCATATCATATACAGTTTTCTTATGACTTATTTCCCATTCCTGGCGAAACTTGACATAATCTATATTGTCCTTTGCGTTGCTGATTAGGACATCAAAATCTTTGATAAATATCTTCTCTCCTGCCGAAATTTCATCAATTAGAAAAGAAAAACTTTTAGCAGTTGTCCTCATAGTTACAATAGTTTTGTCAAAGGAATTGATGTCCTCGTTATATGCAAATCTCACCTTAGCAATTATATAACCGCGATCTTTGTCGATCGTGAATGACTTATCTGAAAACAATATGACGTTTTGAGAAGTTTTCAAAATTTCAATTAACTCTCCGTTATATACTTGTATGCTTCCATTCCAGCTCTTGTCAGAGAAATTGTCCCCCCATTCAATTTTCGCTTCTATTTCTTGCCATACAGAATCACTTAAAACCTCAACATTGCATCTTTTGTCTATTTTATTTGGAAAAAGGATGCGAATTTTCAAAGCTTTTCTATAACTTGCATCAAAATCGGCTATCTCGGGAAATTCTTTTGAATTTATCGGATTAAAGGTATAAATCACCTTATTATTTTCTATTTTCAGATCGGTATCGGCGTCTTTCCAGTCTCCGTTATATGGATCATCATCAGCCATCCAACCTGATCCGCCGGCACCAACAATTGCCCCTTTTGGCACTCTTTGCTTGGGCCATACCCTTTGCCAATACTGAATTCTCGCTTTTGATAAAAATGAGAGATCACAACCAGATAGCATTATAACGAAAATATCTCGCATCTCCTCCCATTCAATGGTTATTGTGTTATCGCTGAATTTCACTTTTGCATATTTGGCGATGTCAACATTTTCACCTTTCATAGTCCCTCCAAAGATATAAAATTTTGCCCAAACTAATTAGATAAAAATTGCCTGATCTTAGGACATAAGTTCGGACATTTCCCAGTGCAATACTACCAAAATGACTGAAAATTCATGTTATCATGTGAAAAAAACACCATCA
>FWPV01006305.1_pt1 | contig 22806 bp, 15 predicted proteins | sample 2228371 | NCBI WGS metagenome assembly FWPV01 (sample SAMEA103939776, study PRJEB20133) | metagenome | reverse complement strand
TCTTGAGAAAGCCACAAACGCCTTTTGCCGAGGGAGCGTTCACCACGCAAATCCCATTCTTGTAGTCCCATTCAATCTGACCATTGGTGGCTTTGATCATTTTGTTCTGATAATCAATGCTGTTGTCTATTTCGGGGGAAACCATCGAAGCTGAACCTGAGGTGTCATAAACCACCTCGATTCTGCCGGTGAGATGCGCCAGCGGCGAGACCGGTGTATCTTTGATCGGGTTGATGATGCTATAATTGTCGCGGTTGGGATCGAAACTATTTTCTTCACTGATCAGTGGCACCTTGCGCTCAAAGATCGATGCGGGCGTTCGCACTTCATGAACCATTGTTTTCCCCTCACTGATTAGCCCCTTTCGGAAGATCAGCGCATTGGCCGGGAACATGGCCAGTTGGCCCGGGGTCGACATGGTCCAGCGGTACATCGGATGCTGACCGCCGGGCAGGTTAGCCCAGGTAAAATAGGGATTGGGGTCATAAGCCGGTGATGTCGGCGAAAACCAATAATACGAATCTACACCGGTTAATGACATAAACGCTGCCACCAGAAACGGCCCCTCAGCCTGGTATTTGTGCGGAAGATTCCAGCCGCTCTCGGTGACCAGCGTCGGATGGCCGACCACCTGTTTGATATTGACTGGCAGCTTGTGTGGCACGAACAGCGCCGATTTTCCCTCGTAGCAATCGCCCGGGTCGATTCGCCAGCCAGCATTCGGCCCGACATGGCCAGGATCATAATAGCGGTTGATGGCAATCACTTCGCAGGGTGTATTGGTGTATCGTTCCGCATCGAAAAGCAGCGTGGCGTCGGCCGTCTTCCAATTGTTAGCATAAATCAGTTGCTTGCACCCCAGGGAGCGGTAGTAGTCATGTATTTCTGCATAAAAATTTTTTTGGGTTTCGGCCAGGAACTGGATCTGGTCGCTCAGGCGTTTCGCCTTGCCCCCAGACTGCGGCTGCGTGGCATCCCAGATGTGGTACAAGCCCAGCTCCCCCGCAGTCCAGTTGTCCTTGCTGTCGGAAGCATTGGACCATGCGGCTTTCACCGCCGCTGGCGAGCCGTATTTCGCTATTGCCCATTTGTAAAACTTCTGCCGGACGATTGGCATAAAGCCCTCTTTCATCATGGAAACCGTCCACCAGAACAGCCCATCTTCGTTCATCACGGCTATGATGCCAACCGCTGGATCATCTTTTAAAGCCACGCCGGTATAAGGATTGCTTTCGGTATAAAGAAATTTCACCCAGGTCTTGTAAGCATTTTTCAAGGTATCGCTGAAATAGATCACCCCCCACAGGTCATCGTTTCCAGTGTAGCCAGGAATGCCCCAGCCACTCAGTTTGGGCTCGCCCATGTGCCCAAAATGGGGCCAGAAGGGCGAAATGGTGGAATAGATCCCCTCTTGTTTCATGGCAGCCACCATCCGCCAGATGCCGTTCACATCGTCTTTATCAATATCGTTGATGTTGGCTCCAGTTGGATTGATGCTGCCGTGATAGCGGATCATGTTGACCCCCATTTTCGCCAGGAAGCGAGCAAATCTTGCCAGATCGGCATTGCTCATCTTTCTCGTTTCCTCGCCGCCATTGATGCTCCAGAAGCGGATGGGCTTTCCGTTTTCTGTCTGGAAGGAATTTCCCTCGGGCGAAAGTTGTATAAAACCGTTTTCACCAGCTACATTTTCATTGAGATAACGCAAATCGAGCAGGGCGTTGGTGGTGAAATTGTCCGTTGAATAGGAAAAGCTCCAACCTTCTTCAGGTGACTGAGCATTTAATTTTGCTATTGAAGTTATCAGTACCAATACAATGAATAATCTGTTCATCGTTTGCATCCTATTTTATTCAATCAAAACTTTGCCAGCAATCCCCAAACCCGGCAGGGGAGGCACATTTTCCGGAGAAATGTAAATCAACAGGCTCTCGTGTGGTTCGAGATGGATGTTCAAATGCTCCTGCTCACCCATGGCCTCGCTCTGAAACGGCAGCCAGCGAAAGCAAAAGCCTTTCGCCATTCCCACAATCGCCTGCAAAGCATAAATTCTCTCCAATTTTCGCTCTGTCGGATTGACGAACAAAACCGCTTTGCTGTTCCATTCGGCATAATCCCTGACTGCAACCAGCATCGAATCCTGATTCGCCCAGAGCGGCAGCCGTGCGGATTGGTGGTTATCGCCTGGCCTGAGAAATCGCCACATTCGGAGTGCTTCGTCGCTCAGGGTATGGAAGCGGCAGGAAGTGGTCAATGTTCCGCCGAGCATTCCATCCCATAGCGCGATGGACTGCCGTTCTCGCTCCGATAGCGAAAGGGAGTAATCCCTCAAATACAGCACATCCGGATCGTTCTGCCACAGCACATTATTGAAGAACTGGCTGGCAAACATTTCTCGGAACATGTTGCCAGTGTTGACGTCCGACCACTCAATGCCCACATCATTGCTGACCCTCATGCCGTCGGCATACCCGATCATGGCCTGATAGGGCGCGATGCACCCCAGCCAGTAGCTCTCCTCGCCGATCTCCTCGTGGATCATGTTCAATACATCAACGAAATATTGAACCGAGGTTTTGCCCGGGCGATACCGAAGCACCTTTTTCGAATCGCGCAAGCCCCAATCCATGAAATCGGTCTTGTAGCAAGTGATGCCCATGCTGCGAAACGTTTTGAATACCCGCCGCAGGTAGGCAAAGGCTTCGGGATGACTGGAATCCAGCACATAAACATCCTCCTCCTCGTGATCCCATTCCAAAATTGGCGTGCCACTCAGGTCGCGCAATAGCCAATCCGGATGTTCTCTAAAGATGGTGCTGTTGGAACTGACCATGAATGGGGCGATCCAGATGCCGGCCTCGTAGCCATGCGCTTTGATGTTTTTGACTACGGATGGCATCCCGGAGGGATATCTGTCATTGGTCATCAGCCAATCGCCATACCAGCAATAGCCGTCATCGATTTGAATGGCCTGGATGGCTGGTTTCGGATTCATCTTTTCGATTTCAGCCAGCATTTCAGATAAAATTTGCTCGGAGAATTTTTTATTGAATTCATACCAGGAGCAGAAATAATAGCGCGGGGGGATATTCAATTTGATTCGATTGAACGCCGCCAATTTTTGAGCCTGAAGCTGAAAGGTGGAGTAAGGATCGTCCCCAGCCTGAATATAGATCGTCGGCAACGCCAGCCGTCTATCTGGCAAGCTGATTTCCTCGGTAACAAATCCAGATTCGAAAAATATCTGATCGGTGTCCAAGTGTCGATCGATCAATCCAAAGCGGTACTGACGATTGTACAGCGTGCATCGGTGCAGATAATTTTTATGGTCGAAGGCAGAGATGACCAGGGTGGCATTATTCTCGGACATCAGGCCAGTGAACAAATAGCTATCGTAGGCCCAGACATTCTCTTTGAGATCAGCGGAAAAAGGGAGCTGCACGATGGGCTGCGGAAGCGGCATCACCCCGCTGGGGCCAGCGAATCCAAATCCCTGGCGGTAAAACCGATCCGCCCCCAACACTTCGGCAGATGCCAGCGGATGGATAAAATCCGGCGCTTGGTTCCAGCCTTCGAGTACGGCACTGATTGCGAAAGCTTCATTCTGTTGTTCTAACTTTAGAATGAGTTTGCCGTTGGCCAATTGATAATCGATTCGACCGCCATCTCTGGTTCGATGAATTTTGATTGCCATGGGTTTTATAGATTGACCATCGATGGCAGGGAAACAATTTTTGAGCATCAATCCATGATAAGTCAGATCGAACACCCCGGTTGGGTGGATGGTCCAGCCATCATGGCGATCTCGTTGCTGAGAAATCAGCGGATCCAGGAAGATAGCTCCAAAGAGGAAAAAAATTAATCCCTCAATAACCGCGGTGATGAATTTCATGGCTTACCTAATTTCACTTGCACGATATTCTTAGTTTGCAGTTTTTGGGCTGGCAGAAAATTCCCCGAGATCCGCTCGCCGTTCAGCCATAGCTCTTGAACGCCTTTTTGAACGCCAGCCCGATTGTCCACTTTGATTTCAAGCTTTTTGCCTCTGAAGATCCGCTGCACCTCGAATTCTCGCCAATGCGCTGGAATGCAGGGATCGATGCGCAGGCCATCGTATTCGGGACGGATGCCGAGGATGTACTGGCAGATGGCATGATAGGTCCAGGTTGCAGAACCGCTCAGCCATGGGATTCGTGAGGCGCCGTGTTTGGGGCTGAATTCCGTATGCGTCAATTGCGACAGCACATACGGCTCGATCTCCCGAATTTCGGCTCTGTCGTTAAACGCGGCTGGCAGATAGGCCCGCAAATAGTGATAGGCGCGATCGCCATGGCCGAGCATGGTCTCTGCCATAATGGCCCAGCCCTGGGTGTGCACAAAAATCCCGGCGTTCTCCTTTAGACCAGGATTGAACAATTGTGCGCGGACGATATGAAAATCCGAATGGGTGTAGGGCGGATCGCACAGCCGGAGGCCGTATTCCGTAGCCAGCCGCTCATGCACCTTTTGCATGGCCAGACGCCCCTGCTCCGGGGTAGCCGCACCGCTGATGATCGACCAGCTCTGCGGATTGAGGTAAATCTGCCCCTCCTCGCTTTCTCGTGACCCGAATTTCAAACCATCGGCGCGATAGCCGCGCAAAAACCATTCGCCATCCCAAACATAGTTTTGAATATTGTCATCCAACGCCGCCAAAAGCCTTTCCGCCCAGCGCTGCTCCGACGGCTCATTGAGCAATTTCGCCACCTCGATGTAAACGGTCAACGCCAGACGAAGCTGCATGGCAACGAAGGCCGATTCGCCGTCCTTGCCGAAGCGAAGGCAATCGTTCCAATCCGCAGCCAGACCACAGGGCAGGCCGTGCTGGCCGCTTCGCTGCACGGAGAATTCGATCGCCCGCTTCAGATGGCCGAACACCGTATCTTCGCCCTGATCGGCGTAGGGAAGCACTTTTTTGTAGAAATCGATATCCCCTGTCTCTTTGACGTAAACGGGAACCGCGTTGAACAGCCACAGACAATCATCTGAGCGATAGGCATTTTCAGGTGGGGCCTTTTCTTTGCCTGGGCGATGCGAAGTGGGCAGAACCACTGGCATGGCGCCGCCAGTAGATACCTGACCCGTGATCATCAGCTCCAGCGTCTCCCGGACCTGCTCAGGGATGAGCTGGGTCACGCCGACCAGATCCTGTACCGTATCCCGATAGCCCAGCCCATCACGGTCGATGCCCGAATAGATCAGGCTCACCGCCCGTGACCAGGTGAACGTGATCAGATTGTTGTAGGCGCCCCACACATTGATGGTGCGATTCAATTGCGGATCAGGTGTCTGTGCAGAAAAAGCCGCCAGTTTTTGATGCCAATGCGCCTTCACTGCTTCGAGCTCGCGCTCGGCCAATGACATATCGTTGTAAGCTCGAACCGCAGTTTTGCCCGCTTCGTTCGCTTTGCCAACCCCCACAATAACCAAAAATTCCTTCGTCGCTCCAGGCAGCAGTTCAAATCGGGTCTGCAGCGATCCGCAGGGATTGTCCCCATAACCCAACGAATTTTTACATGCCCCTTGCTCGACGGTCTCCGGGTTGGCGTACGTTCGATAGAGCCCCAAAAACGTCTCTCGATCCGTATCATAGCCCACGACATCGGCTCCGACCAGTGCCATGAACGTATGTCGCCCCTGATCTTTTTCAGTGAAATTATCTGGCATCTCTGGGATATAAATATTGGTGCCGTGGTCTATCATGCCATCGATCACCTTCATGATCGTGGTGAACTGGACGTATTGGATATTCAGCAGATCGTCGATGGCATTCCAATTGCCGACATATTCCACATAGGTAAAAGCGCTCAATTTTCTGGTTTGTGAGCCCAGATTCGAGATTTTCACCCGCCAGATCTCATAGCTTTTCCCCAGCGGAACAAAATAGGCGGTCTCGGTTCGGATCCCACCGTATTCGGAGCGAATAATGGTATATCCCGTGCCGTGACGGCATTCGGATTTGAACTGATCCAGCGGCTTTCCGACTGGCTGCCAGGAGGCCGACCAATAGTCTCCGCTCTCCTCGTCTCTCAAATAAATGTATCTTCCTGGCTGATCCATGGGAATGGAATTGAAGCGGAATCGCAGAAAGCGCCCCATGCCGCCAGATTTATAGAAGCTGAAGCCGCCAGCATGATTGGTGATGATGGCGCCGTATTCCCGAGAGCCTAGATAGTTGCTCCATGACTTTGGCGTCCTGGGATTGGTGATGACGTACTCTTTATTTTGATCATCGAAATAGCCGAACTGCATATTCAGTTTTGTTCCTCCATTAATAATTCTTCCTTCTAAAAACATGGCGGTCTTGTGTTAAGATAAAGGTGAGAGGACACTATGCCGCCAAATTTTTTTTCGTAAACAGACTGAGATGTATTAAATTATTTGGCAAGACACATCCCAGCTTCAAATAGTCCAGTCGGTACTGCAGAACAAAATTAAATTTTGTTCTACAGCCAGACTTCGCTTCAAAGGATAACGACAGCGGGGACCGCCACGCTCCAACGCAGATTTTTTGAAAAGAAAGATCTGATCACTCCGCTCGCGGTGACATCCATTGTCCTTGCAAAAATAATGGCGCTTTTACCATGCCCTACTCATAATGACAGGTTTCTTGATTTTTGAAATGATGCGTCTTTTAGCCTCAGAAAAGTTTTCATCAACCACGCCAAATCGTTCAATCCCTCTCGCTCGAAGAAGCGAATATCGCCCCATCGTGATCGCTTTACAGGATGACCTGGTTAATAAAGGCGATGTGCGCTTCGGTGGTATTTTCGCCCTCATAGGGAAACACCTGCCAGGTTTCCGTCATTTGTATGGATTGGTCCGGCAGCATGACCTGGTAGGCACCATGGACTTCCAGTTCCAGCAATGTTTCGCTGGCGCTGACCAGATTGTAGATTTCCACCGGCGCCTGATCGGGGTGGATTCGCTCTGGCGCCACTTTATCAAAACTGATCTTGATCGCCTGGCCTTCACTGAATCCTACCATAAAATTTTCCCTCGGCGTGAGAAACGCCTTCTGCACGTATTTGGCTGAGGGATCGTTCTGCGATGGTGGTAGAAACGTAAAATAGCCCTTGTTAAATTCAAACGGCAAAGGCCTCTCCTTTTCATTGCCTTTCACCGCCAGCTTCCGCAGATCGCTTTCATCCGCTGGGACGTAGCAGCGGGCAAAGCCATCGAGTCGGGTATTGAGCCAGAGCCCCCAGGAGATCGGTTGCTGGCGGATGTTTTTCGCCATGGCGATGAAGCTAACCACGCCTTTGGAGTTCAAAGTGATCTGCTTGGTCAATTGCACGCCACTAACGGGGCTTTCTGGGCCAACCAGGGTGATCGATGTGTCCGTTTGCTCGGTAATGCTATAATCGCCGTAGATCAAATAGGGATCGGGGGGCCAGATCGCCCTGCTATCTCGCCGCTGCAGATTGATGTCCTGCTTGATCCACCATTGGCTCTGCGGACTGAGCCAGACGATATGGCCATTGAACGCCTTAAAATCACTGAATGCGGAGATCTCAGGTCGGGCGTTCGGGTCCTCCCATTGCGCTGGATCTGATTTCAACACATTGTTCATTCCAGGCTTTCTCAGGAGAACGACCCTCCCGCCGAGGTCAGGGACGATGCCGATCTCGACATGATCGTTTTTCAAAACAATCAATCTTTTCTTGTTCACGGTTGGTCTATGGCAACCCATCATGGCACCCATTATGATCAGAGTGAGGATTAATATTTGTATTTTAGTTGAGCGATTAGTAAACATATCAGTACCCAGCGATTTTTTGATGATCAGAACTGGTTTTCTCGGCGGCCGATTTACCCTCAAAGCGGCGCTTAGCCTCTTCGAGAATGGCGATGGTGGCCGTTGCTCCAACCCTAGTGACACCCAGTTCCCTGACCTTTAGCAAATCATCGAGTGTACGGACGCCGCCAGCAGCTTTCACCTGGACTTCGGGCGCTGAATATCGGCGCATCAATTTCAAATCATGCTCGGTGGCGCCTTGGTAGGAATATTTGCCATCGCTGCCTTTGACAAAGCCATAGCCCGTCGAGGTCTTCACAAAGGCGACTTGAATCTCGCTGCAAATCTGGCAGAGTTTGATTTTAAACTTATCCTCGGGCAAATAATCGTTTTCAAAAATCACCTTGAGGATGGCGCCGCCCGCTACAGTCGCCTGATTAATCGCAGAGATTTCTTTGCGGATATAATCCCAATCCTCGCTCAGCACCTTGCCGATATTGACCACCATGTCGATTTCCTTCGCCCCATCGGCAATCGCTTGCTCGGTCTCTTTGACCTTGATGACAATGGTGCTATTCCCATGCGGAAAGCCGATCACCGTGCCGACCAGCACATCCGAGCCTTTCAGCCATTGAACCGCATCCTTTACCGCATACGGCTTGATGCACACCGACGCCACGTCATATTTTTTCGCCACCTCGCACTCTTGTTTCAAAATCGCATCCGTGATGGTTGGGTGCAAGAGAGAATGATCGATCATTTTGGCTAATTCTTTGACTGTAACCATGTTTTGTCCCTCATTGAGTTGTAGTTATTGAAGCTCATCCCCCCTTCCTCGCATGATAAAGCAAACACTCGGCCAATGTATTACAAGGAAGGGTTACTTTTATTAATATCTCTCTATGATCGTGATTTTTTGGAGCCTGATTCGATTATCAATCTCCGTTCTCAAGAAATATATCCCTTTGGGCAGATGATGCAACATCAATTGAACACTCTGGCCGTCATGTGGAGATACTTCCAGAACTTGCTGTCCTCTGAGATTAAATAGCTTGATGGTTACACCTCTGCCAGTGAACTGGGGCAGTTGCAAATTCAGCCATCCATCTGTTGGATTGGGATAGACTTCAAACGCCCTGGGTGAAATGGAAGATTGCCTGTCAATTCCAGTCGGCTCGCCCATCAACAGAATGGTTCCAAAATAGTCCGCATTCATCCAATGATCGTTATAGGCGGCGGCTGGCACCCACACTGAACCGATGAAATGATCCCGCTGCTTGGGCTGTTCATTCGGGTCGTCGTTGTCACAGTAGGCCATGGTAAGCCCCATCACAGCGCCAGGCTTCAACGTGACCAGTGACGCTTCGGGGTTCATTGGGTTGTAGGTGTCATCATAGACCTTCACCGAGAATTCCCAGATGAATTTGCCCTCTGATTGACGCAAGGCGAATTCGGGGAAATGATCGGCATAATCGGCGATGTAATAATTGGACCAGCTTTGCCCTGCAATATCGCAGACCACTTTGTCATGGGTCACCTGGCCCTCGGGAAGCGCATTGGCAGCGATGTGATAGGCAAAGGCGTTTTCAGCGTTGGTGCCCCATTGCTGGCCGGTGCTGCCGGTGCCATCGAAAACATGCAAGCCACCCGATTTATTAACATCGATGAAAACCTCGACAATATCATAATTGGGATACCCGCCGCCAACCGAGGGACTACGATCGTACTTGTAGCCATTTACAAAGACATCGTCGACGACTTCGATTAAAAAATAGAGCAGGTTAGTCGCCGATGACCAGGCAATTTTGTAGCGACCGCTAAAGTCGGTGGAATCCAAAAATACGCCATAGGGAATCCAGACCTGGTCGATGGCTTGCCATTTGCAAGATTGCCAGCAGAGGTCATCGCCAACACCATCGATATTGGGCAGTTGCGAAATCGCATTGACCTTCACCGTATCATCCTGAACAGGGCTGCCCGCCATTAGATTTTGGTTGATGAAAAAGATGAAAAGTAATAGCTGCAAAAGACAATGATGAAATCTCATGGATTTTCCATTTCTAAATGAATGATCTTTGCCTGATTTTTTTTGACAGGATGAACAGGATGAACTGGATAAGTGATGCTTGGGTGAAAACTAATTATTTTACCTCACCCCAGCCTTCTCCTGAATGTGGAGGGGGAGCAAGTTCACCTTTTCCTTACAGGCGAAGTGCCCATAAACCTCAAGCAAGTGGTTCGGGGATGAGGTCAGCCATCATAAAATGTGAAAATATCGTCCCGTCTGGAAAATTTAGAGTTTTCACCCAGACACCAAGCGGCTGGATTTCAGCATTCATCCTGTCAATCCTGTTCATCCTGTCTAATACTCACCGATTCAAAAATGTTATCCCTGGTCTATCATCGGTGCGGAATGGCACCGCAGGCAGCATCTCCGAATTGTAGAGATTGCACACGGGATTATCCGCCCAGGCGTAGCGCACTGCCACGGGCTGCTGGATTTGATCCGACCAGACGATCACCCGCTCGCCATCGATTTTCGCATTGGCTTTGACGAATTTATAATCATCGCCCGCAATGGCAAATCCCTTCACGCTATCGCTGCCCACAGCCACGAGTCCTTTGGCCGTATGGGTAAACGAAACGATGATGCGGTTACCGTCGATTTTCATGGACTGATACAACGGCCCTGAGTATTCCAGATTCTGGCCATAGCATTTTGCCAGCGCCCATAGCGCCAGACGCTTGCCCACATCCTGCTTGTTTTTGGGATGAATGTCATTGGCTTCACCAATATCGATAATGGTCGCCAGCCCGACCTTCGCAACGTTCAATGCGGTCAGCAGTTGCGCCTCCCGCAGCTCCGCCCATTCGCTTTCCTGAGGCTCCTCACTGACGGCCATATAATTGGCAAGCTGCACGATGCCGAATGGAAAATCGCCCTGTCCCCACAGCGTGCGCCAATCCTTGATCATGGCAGGCAACAAGGTGCGATATTGGTACGCCCTGCCAGCATTGGTTTCGCCCTGATACCAGATAGCCCCCTTGATGGCGTAGGGCGCTAACGGATAGAGCATGGCATGGTACAATCCTGCTGGCGAATGGGAATGGCCTGGCCCTCGCGGCTCGGGCGGTAGGCCTCGTCCACCTGGTCCGCTGATCGCCGAGGGATCCAGCGCCTTTTCGATGCGAAATTTCCATGTTCCTACCAATAAAATCGGCTTGGCTTCAGCAGCAGCCTCGGGAACGAGCTTCATCGCTGTCGCTGGTCCGCCAAAGCCACCCTGACCGAAATGGTCGAAAATGCGCACCGCTATGACTGCCCGTCCAGCTTTTACTAGATTGGCGGGAATTACATATCTTCGCGGATGCAGCCAGAACTGCGGCGTTTCCTCTCCCGTTGAGCCAACCTGAATCCCGTTGAAATAGGTGACATCGAAATCATCGATGGCGCCCAGGGTGAGCAACAGCGCCTTTCCCGCCCAGTCATCGGGTAGCTCAACTTCTTTTCGGAACCACACCGCGCCGTCGATCTGCATGTCGCCGCGGTTCTCCCAAAAACCGGGTATGGTCATCTCTTCCCAATCGCGATCATCGAAATCGAGCTTGGCCCAGCCTTTTGTGTATCCGGCGTTGCCGCTATCCCGATGATACATCGGCAGCGCCTTGCCGCTCTCTTGAATTTGGCTCACCTGGTTTTTATACGCTGCCAATCTCTGAGGATAGAATTTCACGTCCTCCTCATATCGCTTGACAATGGGCGCCAGCATCGTGTCGGCCGTCAGGGTGGCGTAGCTCGTCCATGCTTCAGCGGGTGTGCCGCCCCAAGAGCTATGAAGCAAGCCAATGGGGACCTTGAGCTGCTGATGCAGGTAGCGGCCAAAAAAGTAACCCACAGCGGAAAAGTCGCCCACATTCTCCGGGGTGCACACTTTCCATTCGCCCACGCAATCGTCCTTGGGCTTATCGGCCACCTCTTTTTGCACCGTGAACATGCGGATTTCAGGATAGTTGGCTTCATCCATCTCCCGCTGGGCATCCTTTGAGTTCCGCACGGTCCACTCCATGTTGGATTGGCCCGAGCACAGCCATACTTCCCCGAACAGCACATTCTTGAACACCGTGGTATCGGTGCCATAAATTTTCATCGTGTGCGGGCCGCCGGATTTCATCGGTCGGAGCTTAATTCGCCAGCGATCGTTTTCATCTGCCAATGCCGCTTTTTTTTGCCCGGCAATTTCAACCGTAACCAGTCCACCACGATTCGCCTTGCCCCAAACGGTAATTGGAACGCCCCGCTGCAGCACCATATGATCGCCGAAAATGCTTGGCAGCGAAATGTTCTGGGCTGGCGGGCCAGAGACTTGGCATGAGAAAAACACCCATGTGGCGATGAAAAAGCAGAGTAATTTGTGATGGTTCATTTTTTCCACTTCCTCTTATAAATTTTATTTAAGGGTTATGGTTTTAATCTCCCAACTGGCACCCCCTTTTGGGTTGTTGAGAAGGTAAATGTTTGCAAAACTCTAAAAACCTATCATGTCAAGGAGCACAAGCGATGAGCGATTATCGATTTCGTCTATATCCGCGACCCAGCGAAAAACCTGTCATGTCACGGAGCACAAGCGATGAGCGATTACCGATTTCGTCTATATCCGCGACCCAGCTAAAAACCTGTCATGTCGAGGAGCGCCAGCGACGAGACATCTTTAACTACCATCGTTGTAATTATTTGATTTTATTATACATAAAAATCGCTTAATCTACTGATTTTGCCGGGATTAATATCCATTTTTGAATAAATATTTTGTTTTCACACAACATGCCTCATGAGTTCCCTCTAAAAACCACGAATTGCACGAATGACACAAATTCATGATTGGATGATTCTGATGCGGCGTCTATGTTACTTCATTAAAACGAGTCCTCTTTACTCCTTGAGTGATTGGAAAATCCGGAAGCATAGTCAGAATCCGAGTTTCAAAAATTAATACATGTTCATTCGTGAAATTCATGGCTTGAATCATGAGTATACTCTTTCTCTGAAGCCGCTATCAACCATCTCATCAATACCTAACCCTGTACACACGGCATTCCAGGGTCACCTCTGTCGGCTCCAGCGAAATACAGTCCACGGTCAATTCCTTATTAGGTTCGATGTCTCTTGCGCTGATTTCGCCCGCTGCCCACGATAGGCCGCTCCAGATCGATTTATCATAGTGAATTTCGATCGGCAGCTCGCGCTCCCCCTGTTTGGCGCGGATGAGCAGCACCTTACCCGCCGAAGATCCCCTCCCAGTCAGATCTCGGCCCGAACGTTTCGGCAGACCATCGGACCCGGACTGCTGCCAGACGATGCGTAGATTGCCGTCCGGCGGAGGCTGAACCACCGCGCTATGGTGATTCTTACCAACGCTGCGAAACTCAGCAGCTAACGGCTGGATTTCTTGGGGGATGACCACATCCTGCTGGCGGCCGAGATCAAAGGCGATATCGGCGTAGCCATTCATGCCGACGACCGCCATCTGTTCGGGACCAAGCAGAATTGAGCCGTTTTCGATACGAGGCGTAAAACCAGCATCGGCAAACAGCAGCCGTGCCTTTCCCTGGGCTGGCAGCGTCACCATCGTTATCGCCTGTTGCGGATTGACGAGGGTAACCACCGCGCCCCGTTCGTCCTGTGCCACATAGCCATACGGCTGACCAGTTCCAGGAATGGCGCCGAAGGTGCGAATCGCTTCTCGTCGTTGGAACGGGAAAAAGAGTGCCTGTGCCCGGGCGAACCAGCGGCCATCCTCATCGGAGAGCAACTCAAGGTTGCCGTAATAGGTATTGGCCCAACCACCACGTGCCAGTGACAACAGCAGCATCCCCTTCCAGGCAGCGGTGCGACGGTTGTAGCAGGTGCCAGTCGTGCCGATCATGAACGCCGAATTGTCGATCCGCTTGAGCGGCAAACCATTGAACTGGTATTGCCACACCTGATGGTCACTGTAAATATCTTTTGAACGCCAAAAATTGAAGGTCGGCACATCCGAAAGTCGTGGATCACCACAGTACATGGCGTCAAAGGTGTCAAGCCAACGCAAGTCGATGGTTTTGCGGAACGGCTCGGCTGTATTATCGTACTGGCCGCCGAAACCGTTATAGGCTAAAATGCGCACGCTCGGGTTACGCTTTCGAAAGGCCAGCAATGCCTGATAAAAAGCGTCCACATTTTTCCGAAAAACCTCCTCCTGTGTAAGCTTGCCCTCGAGTTCAGGTGTTACCGCCCAGGTAAAATCGGCAAAATCGAATTTGAACAGCCCGACGCCTCTATCGACCCACATCTGCATGGCATCGATCAAGTCGGCCAGATAGTCACCCGCGAATAGACACAAGCGATTGCCGCCGGCATTGAGCGAAGAACGCCACGCCGGCGTCGGATTCATCCACAATTCGTTCCATCCCAATACATTGGTGGAAAGCCACAGTCCGGGGATGATTCCGTTCTCCTGGCAGGTTCTGAGCCATACATCCGGGCCGTTGGGCCACGACTCCTTGCGCCACTGACGATAGCCGCCATCTTTATCGAACCAGAAGGCGTCCATCAAGTAATAATCGATTTGCACGCCGAGCTGGCGTAGTCGGATGAGCTCGTACAGCTGGCGCATGGCGATGGTCTCGTCGAGCTTGACGGTATCGGACAACTCGTCGTAGGCCGCCCAGTTGATGTAGATGCCGGTCGGCCGATCGAAACCGGCGGTTGGTGTCTTGCTACAGGAGATTGCTAAAACTATGGCCGTCAAAGCCAAAGGTATTTTTTCCGGAAGTAAGATCATCGTTTCCTCAATAACTCGTCCGCTGCAAAATTTCCAGTTGCACATCCCGCTCCAGATCGATAAACCGGGCGCTGAAACCGCCGACTCGGACGATCAAATTGGGATATTCCTCCGGATGTGCCATCGCCCGTTGCAGATCGTCATTATTAACCACATTGATCATCAATTGTGTGCCACCCTGTTTGAAATACGCTTGCAATAGAGCCTTTACATTATCGAAATACCGGTCGAACAATTCGGGGGATAATTTCAGATTCTGGACATAACCGGCGTGAAGATCAGCCTCCGGCTTGGATATGGAGTTCAAATAAGCCGTAATCCCGCTTCGGTCCATCCCTGGCGTAGCTGCATTGCCATTGGCCATGGAGGTGAACGCCAACCTACCATCGGCCGAGGCGGCGGTTTTGCGGCCGAGAATGGTATTGGCGGAATTGTTGATATTCACCACCAAGTAACTATGCAACCCGACGCGCTCGGCCATCGCCCGGGTGGTCTCACAGACAAAGCGATGCAGACGGAGATACATCGCATCCGCCTCCGGATGATCGTTGCCGTACTTGGGCGCGCGCAATAGCCACGTGCGTTCCTTGGAAAAACCGTCGAAATTGCTGCGGAGCATCTCTTGCAACTGGCACGGCGAAATCTGCTGTTGTTCATAAACAAGCTTTTTTATCGCCAGCAGGCTATCGGCGGCATTGGTAACGCCATAAATCTCCAGCGTGCCCCCCAGATATTGGACGCCGCCATCCAACAGCGGCTTGCCGCGCTCGAGGCATTGATGGTACAACACACTGGCGAACAAAAACGGCGCCTCGGCTGCGACCATCTGATATTCCAAGGCTTCTTGTTCGGCCAATGGTTCTATAAAATAAGCAAGCTGCTGCTGATAGGCAATGAAAAAATCCTCGAATGTGGTAAATTTTGTGAATTCACCCAATGCCAATCCGGCCTGCCGTTGAGCGACGATATCATAGCCATCGAAAATAGTAATTTCGAGGGCTTTTAATAGATTCAAGACGCCGCTGGGCGTGCCGATGCCCCGACCTTCGATGACGTATTCGCCGCAACCAAAGGGCACGTATTGTTCGGCTTCGGTCGGGGAGACGGCAAACGCCTTTTGCACCGCCGGCACATTGACATCATCGTTGTACAACAACGGGAAGGTATTGCCTTGGGCAATACTCTGAAGTGCCAACTCCATCAGCCGAGGATTTTGTCCGTCATAGAACCGTAACGTCAGTTGCGGGAGGATGGTTTTCATTTTCATGGTCGTTTCGATGGCCAGGATGGCCACGCGATCGGCAGCGGCTTCGTTGCTGCGACCGCGACCGCCGATGATCACCCGGCCATCCGTTGGCGTGTTGCGCGCCACCATCAACCGCCATAACGATTCGAAATAAGCGTGCGCTTCGGCCTCGGAAATGATACCGTTTTCGAGATCATACTCAAGGAACTCCCCGAGATAATCATCCATTCTGCCGTAATTGAGCGAACCAGAGAGAATATTGTATAGGAACACCAACTGCATGGCCTGACGCAACGTTTCCGGCCGTCGCTCGGCGATATGCGATAGATCAGCGATCAGGGCTTTGCCATGGCGCGACCAGAACGGTTCGCCTTTTTGCATGAGCCATTCGATGCGTTCGATATAATGTCGACAAACATCCGCGAACAATGCCAACACGCCCAAACAAGAGTCATAGAAAGGATTATTATTATTTTGTGCTTGAAAGTAATGAATCTTTTGCCGCAAACCCTCCATGCCCAGACGCAGCAAGGGTCGATAATCTAACATCGTGCCCGCCAAGCGGTAGAGCGGAAAAGCCACCGCCGAATCTTCAGTCCAGCGGTCGCTTGGGAATGCCTGTTTCATCTTGTCTGGATAAGCTGCCCTAATCTTAAAGGCCGTATGCTCCCTTTGCCAGAAATCTACCAGTGCGTCAATCTCCGATCGATCTGTAGCATCCAGCGTTTCATCCTGTCGCAATCGCTCGATCTTTTCGAAATTGAGGTAATAGCCCAAACCGCCCATGGTGGCATACTCTTGTGGAGAAAAGCCGATGGCTGGCGATTGATATCTTCCCACAAAGAGGTCGCCCGGAAGCGGATCCAGTAGAATAGCTGGGAACTGCTGGCGCAAGCACGCCAACTCCCGTGTGCATTTGTCAGCGTCACGATGGCGTTGGTAGCACGCTGTGAAATCACGCATGAATGTTATCTGGGACTTTGCATCCATAAATCTCATACTTTCCTAACATGGAAAAGCCAGGACCGCAAATTTTGCGATCCGCCAGACGATCATAGGCATCAACTTTATATGATTAGAGAAACAAAAACTTCGCCTATGTATTGGGTGGTCGACTTACGCAAAGGGTGCCAAGTTCGTTGAAAAAAAGATTCAAATTATAACATCTCTGCGGCCTTTGCGTCTCCTCTGTGTTCTTTGCGTTAAAAAAATGTTCGAGTTGACATTTATTGCCAGAAGGCGGCCCACCTGCTAGCGGATCTGGTTCCCAAAAAGATTTTGTACTCAGAGCAAGGGCTAAATATTTTCGAGACCAATTCACTCCGCCTTCAAAATCCGAAACAGAATATCCAAATGCTTGGCCGCGAGTTGCACCGTCATTTTCGGTTCGACGCCTTCAACAAGACAATCGAGAAAATGCTTAGTGAGTTCGAAATTATCGTCCGTGTGGCTGCTCATATCGATGGTTAGTTTTTTCGTCGTTTCACGCCCATGCTGGTCGAAAGTGAAAAATTCCACCTCGGGCGAGTCCCAGCTGCAGTAGGCAAACCGCAGACTGCCTTTGGTGCCGAAGATGCGCGTTTCGTTGGCGATTTCGGCATGAACACCGCTGCCGCGTTCGTAGTAATAAGTCAAGCCGGTATCGAATTCCATATAGGCTGCACCATGTTCTTCGATATCAGATCGGAAATTCGCATTCGAGAAACGCTTGAGGCCGTTTCTGGTGAACGACTTGACCGATTTGAGTTGCGGCCGATCGCCGAGCAAGCCGAGATGAAACGACAGATCATAAACGCCCCAATCGATGAATGGCCCGCCGCCGGCCTGCCGTTTCTGATGCGCCCATGCGCCTGCCGGATTGTACTCTATGAATGTGCCGCGCATCAGATGATTGTGGTGGATGTGATAGACCTCGCCCAACTGGCCTTCATCGATCATCTGTTTGATGAAATGGAATTTGGGCTGCAACCGCGCATGGCGACAGGAACATTCCAGCACCAGTTTTTTAGGATAGCTGGCAACCACCGACAGCAGTTCGGCCAACTCCTGCGGATTGGGCACCATGGGTTTTTCCAACAGCACATGTTTTCCGGCCGAGAGCGCCTCTTTGAGCATAGCCAGATGGGTATACGGCGGCGAGGCGATGATCACAGCATCCAGCGAATTATCTTCCAGCATCTCCCGATAATCCAACGTCCCTTTTTCGATACCGTACTTTTTCATTTTGGTTTGTAATGTGCCTTCGCTGCGCGCTGCAATATAGGTGACCTCGGCACGACCATCGCGACGAATCTTTTCGATGTGCACATCACCGATCATACCGGCGCCGATCAAACCGATATTTATTTTACTCATTCATTTTTTCTCCATTTTTTTGAGAGGATGAACGGGCTACATTATCTTGTTTTTTTTCACAGGATGAACAGGATTTACAGGATATGATATCCTGTTTTTATGACTGGAATGGACTGGGTCGTTATCCCGTTCATCCAATAAATCCTATCCCTTTTATAAATCCTGTTCATACTGTCCATCCTGTCTATTTTGTAATTTATAAATTTTTCATTCCCATTTGAATATCATTCTCATCAGATTGTTTTCAACCATTTCACGATAGGCCTGAGGCGCATCATTGGCCGGATAACAGGACGTAGCGAGGGCCTCTGGTTTTACTTTTGCTGTCGATAACAACGCCAGCATCTCTCGAATATCGTCGGGCCGGGTATCTCGTGAAAAAAGGATGTCCACCTCATCCATGAACAGCGGATCGTAATCCAGGACAATCGGCTCCGTGTAACTGCCCAGGATCACCAGCCTGGATGAAGGCGGATAGGGCGGACGCCACGGCATGGAGCGAACCAGCCGAGCGGAATTTTTCAATTGGCTCGCAATGCCTGTGGCATCGATGACCACGGAGACATTGGCCTGGCCATATGCATCGACCTTGGCTTTGACATCCTCTTCGGAGGCATTGACCAGATATTCGATGCCCGCGTTTGCCGCCAGTCGCAATCGATGGGGATTGGTATCCACCCCGATGACCCGTGCGCCGTAAGCTTTGGCACATTGCGCTGCCCAATGCCCAATCAGCCCTAACCCGACAACCACCACCGTATCCTCTGCGCAAACACCAGCCCGTTTCACGCCGTGCAGGGCAATGGCGCCTACTTTCGCGGGAACGGCATGGATAGGATTAAGTTCAGCTGGAACACGATGTACGTCGTTTTCTTGCACCAGCGCATACTCCATGTGCGCCCCCCAGCATTTGTTATAAGGGCCGGTGTAATTGCTGCCGCAATGGAAAACCACATCGCCGGGTTTAAAGTCAGCTGGTTCGCCCCCTGCGACCACCCGTCCGACGCTCTCATACCCAGGAATCAAAGGGAATTGGCCGCCAGTTTGCTTGCCGCTGAGCACCCGCGTCTCGGTGCCAGTGCTGACTCCAGTGTAAAGCGTCTTTACCAATAGTTCACCCGGCTTTGGCTGCGGAATTTCCAGAGCTTGCAATCTAACCTGGTTAAACCCCTCGAAAATGATGGCACGGGTCTGAATCATAACTCATCCCTCAAGACAAAAAAATTCACAACCAAGAGTAAATTCAATTTTCAATCATCACATCCTTATACCCAATCAATTCAATCCCCTTTTCCTGGATCACTTCCTTCACCTTTGGACTGGTGAACACCTGCGTCACCCAGTCTCGATCTTCGGCCACGTTTTCGTATCCTTTGTGATAGATCGCCCGCATTTCGGGCGTGTCCTTGGCGGGATGATCGATGAAAATATAGGTCCCCGGTTCCAGCCGTTGTAGATGGTCGATAAAAACCTCGATGCGCTGTTGCAAGGTTTTAGCGCCCTGCCAGCCGGGGAAGCGCTTGAGGGCATCTCCATAGCTATCCATCATCAGTCCGTACTCTTTGGCCAGTTTTCCGACCAACTGTTTGATTCGGGGATCGAACGTGGTAAATGCCATATGATCGGATAGATGGGAGATGTGCGGCAGATGCCGCAACGCCAGCTCGATCTGCGCTCGCAATTCGGCTTCGATCTCCTTCAATTTCCATTTGCTTTCATAAATAGAAGATTTTGGCGGCAGATTTTCATTCGGCCAAACCATGGGAAAGAAATAGCCGTTCGCATCAACAATGCTCTTTGCAGCGGTCAGCGGCCGCCATTTGATATTCTCCCATTCGCTGGTGAGGGTGAGGTGAATGCCGACATCCAACTGGGGATTTTCCTGCAACAGTCGTACCGCTTCTGGAAACCACGGCGTGGGCACCATCAATTCCACCGTGCGCAGGATGCCAAACTGGTAAGATTCGATGCATCCCATGTTGGCCGCGTGGGAGGAACCCATATCATCACCGCGCACTAAGAGGCGGATTCGTCCCTGAGAAGCGGCATTGTTTGTTATAGTCATCATTAACAGTCCGAGAATTAAACAATGTAATACTATTGATTTCATGCGATAACCCTTTTTTCATTGGACAAGTAAGATGAGCTGCAAACCTTGGTCTCCTAAAAAGAAATATTAAGTCATAAGGACGTCAAAATACATTGTATAAAATAGAGTGAATCTGCAAAAACCTCTAAAAATGTGTCATATCGAAGAGCGCCAGCGACGAGACATCTTAAACTGTGATAGCCGCAATTATCTGATAATTAAAGATATTAAATGCTCGCGCTCTGTTAAACGAAACACTAACAACCCCGACAAGTTCAGGGGTGTTAACCCCTTAAGGTATTAAAAACTCGCGCTCTCTGTTAGACGAAACACTAAAGGGTAAACTCTCGATCCTACGGGATTTCTGGCTCAAGTTTCCATCCCCCGCACCATGGAAAGTTTCGACTTCTCATATTGGCGGGCAAGAATGCCCGCCCTCCCGGAGACGAAACCAAAAGGATGAATTCCCGCTTTCGCATTCATTTCCTATAGAAAAATGGGAATGCGGATCTTTCAACCCGCATTGGCGGGCAAGAATGCCCACCCTCCGGAAGATGAAACTAAAAAGATGAATTCCCGATTTTGCATTCTTTTTCTACACAAGAATGGGAGTGCGGGTTTTCCAACCCGCATTGGCGGGCAAGAATGCCCGCCCTCCGGCAGATGAAACCAAAAAGGCAAAATCCTTTTATTAATCCTCCCAATACCTCCTATTCCGGCGCGATCTCTCGTCGCCACGGTTTTGTGGGTTCTTGATTTTCAAAACCCGGTAATGATCATAAGGTATGGCATTGATGCCACCGTCCCATTCACGCAGCTTGCCTTCCCACGATTTACCAGGATGGCCGTACAAACCTTCGGCGTATATCGGCTGGCCCCCCGCGACATCGACCACCACCATACCATACCGCTGCAGCGCTCGGGCGACAACCGTCTCTTCAGGCGTCAAACCGAAAGGGGTTAAATCTAACTGCGGATCGAGCTGAATGACCGCGCCCTCGGGAATACCGCCATCGACAAAGCCGTCGGTCCAGGAAGCGGGGTAGACAAATTCTTTATACGCTGCATAGCGGGTAGCGCAGGATAGTTTGTGGCGGATTTCTCCAGCCATCACCTCGTCGTACATGATCAGTCCCGCAATGGCCGGCACGCCAGCGGCACGGCTGGGTCCGTGAAAATGCACGCTCTCGCCATCCACATAGCCGAGCTGAAAACCATCGAATACGCCATCGCCGTCCAGCCGATAGACCATGCCGGTGTTCGATTCCCACGAGCCATCGGCCAGCCGACGCAGACCCCACATATCCCAGGCCAATTTGCGCTGCCAGTCCACCACCGCACAATGCATATCCGATGCCGAATCCGGCACCGCTTCCGCCGGAATGGGCACGGGATTGAAATCCGGCCCATGGCCAAAACGATCCCGATCCGCTACGGTGACCCAGGTCTGCTTCTCCTCCGGCGTCAGGTAATGGTACGCAACACGTACCAGCGGCGTATTTTCATCGACCTCGTAGACGGGAATAGTAAAACGCCGACAATTGATGCCAAAATACTCCCCAGTCGGTTCCTGCTTGAGCATCTCGATCCATTGCGGCGAACGGGGATCGATTTCGGCATCGGCCGGTATGGGCTGATTCCAAAAACTCTGATCAGAAAAGAACCGGCGAGGACGCTGCATCGTTGTTTGCTGTGAACACGCGAGTAACATGGCAAAGAACAACAGTGATAAAATTGATTTGTGCATAAGATACCCTTATTTTTTATTCTCCAATTGCTAAAGTTCGAACTTGCATTCTGCGTTAACTTTCGTCGAGTTCAGTCATCCCAGCCATAGATGTATTAAATTGAACTTGAGACCATTCTTCATATAGAATCCAATTCCAAAGGACCAAACCCATATGACCAATAGTTATTAATGATCCGTCCGCTTTTAAAAGCATCAGACCACCAATTTCACGAAAGAACACGAATTGATTTTTGCAATTTCTCAAATGTTGAATTTGGGAAATTCGTGTGATCCGTGGTTTTTAGCGTGAATGGTGATCGATTGTAAAATCGGTGTCAGATTTATCAATTAATAACGTTTGCAATTTTTCTCCTTTCTATTCCAAGAAGATTTTGAAATCTCCTCTACCCGAAAATTCGACATATGTCAAGTCATCCATCCTGATCTGCTCGAATGCCTTGGGTAGACCATCGGCGCCGATGATTTTAACTTTTTTGCTGAGGTTCGTGAACGTCACGACGTTTTTGCCGTAGGCCGTCACTTCGAACGTCGGTTTCGAGCCGCCAGTGGCAGAGCGAAGCTGAACCGTAGATGCGACCAGAATATTTTTCAGCTGGGCATTCTCGGCCATCTCGATGACCAGCGAATTCGTTCCCTGTTTCAATTTGTTTTCAGGAATCTGAAGGGTCGCTGCGATCGGCTGGCCATTGAGCATCAGGCGGCTGATTTTGCCCTGACCTTTGAATGAAACGTTCAGCAGCGCACCCTTGTAGGCGTAATTTTCCAGCC
>FWPV01006304.1_pt1 | contig 22809 bp, 22 predicted proteins | sample 2228371 | NCBI WGS metagenome assembly FWPV01 (sample SAMEA103939776, study PRJEB20133) | metagenome | reverse complement strand
GGGCTAGGGGTCGGCGACCCTTACCCCCTCCCCCAAACCCCCACCCCCAATCCCTTATCCGGGGTTTGGGAGGGGAGTTAAGGGGTGGGCGGGGAAGCCATGCTCCCCTGGCCCTGCCGAAAAACCCACATAACGCCCCCATATTAGCCAGGCTGCATTTTCCTTTTGAAATTTTTCACAGACGAGGCTAACCTAAGGCGCGCAAGCACTGCCGCGGAAAACGGACAAGGAGAGGCCACATGAAGCACAAACGGTATTGCTACTCCTTCGAGGAAGGGGACGGCACCAACAAAAAACTCCTGGGCGGGAAGGGCGCGGGGTTATGCACCATGACCCAGATCGGGCTGCCGGTGCCGCCGGGCTTCACCATCACCACCGAGGCCAACGTTGACTATTTCGAACAGGGCCAGCATTTCCCCGACAATCTCATGAACGAAGTGCATGAGTACATGGAAGCCCTGGAGAAGAAGACCGGCAAAGGCTTCGGCGACCCGAAAAACCCCCTGCTCATTTCGGTGCGCTCCGGCTCCGCCCTGTCCATGCCGGGCATGATGGACACGATTCTGAATCTGGGGTTGAATGACGCAACGGCCAAGGGCCTGGTGGAACTCACCAAGAACGAGCGCTTCGTATACGACGCCTACCGCCGCTTCCTGCAGCTCTTCGGCAAGATCGGCCTGGGGGTGAAGGACGAGGGCTTTGACGAGATTTTTGAAGAGGTCAAAAAGAAATACCACGCCCACGTGGACACCGAACTGAGCACCGAGGCCTTGAAGGAGGTCTGCGAGCGCTTCAAGGACTATATCAACAAGGAGACCGGCCGGCCCTTCCCCCAGGACCCCTGGGCCCAGCTGGTCATCGCCATCGAGGGCGTCTTCAAGTCCTGGATGGGCAAGCGGGCCGTGGACTACCGCCGCCAGTTCAAGATCACCCCGGACATGGCCCACGGCACCGCGGTGAACATCTGCACCATGGTCTTCGGCAACATGGGCAACGACTCCGCCACCGGCGTGGGCTTCACCCGGGACCCGGGCACCGGCGAGAACGTGCTCTACGGCGACTACCTCATCAACGCCCAGGGTGAGGACGTGGTGGCCGGCATCCGCACCCCCCGGCCCCTCCGGGAGCTCAGGACCGACATGCCGGAAATTTACAAAGAGCTGGAGAAAATGCGCAGCATCCTGGAGAAACACTACCGGGAGGTGCAGGACTTCGAGTTCACCATCGAGCGGGGCAAGCTCTACATGCTCCAGACCAGAAACGGCAAGATGAACGCCTGGGCCCTGTGCAAGACCTCGGTGGACATGGTGAAGGAAGGCCTCATCACCGAGGAAGAGGGCCTGCTGCGCATCGATCCGGACATGCTGGAGCAGTTCCTGCACCGCCGCATCGACCCGGCCTTCAAGCAGGAGCCGTTGGCGGTGGGCATCTCCGCGTCACCGGGCGCGGCCACCGGCAAGGTGGTCTTCGATGCCGACCGGGCCGAGAAGCTGGGAAGCGAAGGCGAAAAGATCATCCTCACCCGGGTGGAGACCAAGCCCGAGGACATCCACGGCTTCTTCGCGGCCCAGGGCATCCTCACCAGCCGAGGCGGCAAGACCTCCCACGCCGCGGTGGTGGCCCGGGGCATGGGCAAGCCCTGCGTCTCCGGGGCCGAGGGTCTGGACATCAACTATGAGCTGCGGGAGGCCCGGGTGGGCGATGTGGTCATCAAGGAAGGCGATATCGTCACCATCGACGGCACCGCCGGCCGGGTCTATCTGGGGTCGGTCCCCATGCTGGACCCCGACCTTCCCAAGGACCTGAAGACCCTGATGGACTGGGCCGACAAGTACGCCAAGATCGAGGTCTGGGCCAACGCCGACACCCCGGACATGGCCACCCGGGCCCGGAGCCACGGCGCCAAGGGCATCGGCCTGTGCCGCACCGAGCGCATGTTCAATGAGGCGGACCGCCTCCCCCTGATGCGCAACATGATCCTGGCGGACACCCCGGAAGAGCGCAAACACTGGGCCAACAAGCTCCTGCCCATGCAGCGCCAGGACTTCCTGGAGATCTTCAGGGCCATGAACGGGCTGCCGGTAACCATCCGGCTGCTGGACCCGCCCTTGCACGAATTCCTCCCCACCATCGAGGAGCTCATCAGCGATCTCAACCGCCTCCGGGAGTTCACCCAGATCATGTCCGCTCTGGAGCAGATCCCCGGCGGGGTCGGCATGCTGGACCCGGAGCTGGTGAAAAAGATCCCCAGCCTGGAGTCGGTGACCCGGGAATACGCCGACTTTCGCGCCAAGGGCCTGGACAAAAAGCTCCTCCAGGAAAAGGAAAAGGTCCTGCGCCGGGTCCGGGTGTTGCACGAATACAACCCCATGCTGGGCAACCGGGGGGTGCGCTGCGGCATCTCCTTCCCGGAGATCTATGACATGCAGATCCAGGCCATCTTCGAGGCCACCGCCCTGGCACTCAGGGAGAAGATCGACGCCCGGCCGGAGATCATGGTGCCCAACGTCTGCACCGTCCAGGAGCTGGTTTGGGTCAAGCCCCGGGTGGAAAGCATCCACAAAGAAGTGGAGAAGCGCTATAACGTCAAAATCAAGTACAAGTTCGGCACCATGGTGGAGATCGCCCGGGCCTGCGTCCGGGCGGCCCGCATCGCCACAGTGGCGGAATTCTTCTCCTTCGGCACCAACGACCTCACCCAGGGCACCTTCTCCTTCTCCCGGGAGGACGCGGAGAACAAGTTCCTGCCCATTTACAACACCGAAGGCATCCTCCTGCACAATCCCTTTGAGATCCTGGACCAGCTGGGGGTGGGGTGGCTCATGCAGCATGCGGTCAAGGAGGGGCGTAAGACCCGGCCGGACCTGAAAATCGGCATCTGCGGCGAGCACGGCGGCCAGCCCCAGGCCATCGAGTTCTGCCACAATATCGGCCTCAACTATGTCTCCTGCTCCCCCATGCGCATCCCCATCGCCCGCATGGCTGCGGCCCACGCCGCCATCAAGGAGTCCAAAGGCCTGGGGGTGCAAAAAGAGAAACAGCTGTAAAGGGAGGCGAGGGGGACCTGCCCTCCCCCCCTCATCTCGACCAAAGCGCAGGGGCGGGTGGCCGCCCCTGTGCATCTTATGGGATAGGAATGGGCCCCAGGGTACGGCCCGCGCCCCCGGAGGGCCGCGCCTGACCTGGCTGCCTGCTCTGCCTGCCTTACGCCAGCCGGCCTTGGGCCAGCAGGGCCTGCTTCAGGGCCAGGGCCTTCTCCGCCACCTGCATGGGCGTCTCCCCCACAACCCGCAGCATGGGCTCCTTGCCCACCTCCCCCCGGTCGTAAATCAGGTCCGGCGGCGGCTCCCAGGGTTGGAGGCCGTCCAGGACCGCGGCCACGCCCCAGGCCAGGGTGCCTCCTTCTCTGGCCTTCACCTCCGGCGGTTCCTGGGAGCGGTCAAAGGCGGCGGCCCTGAGGTGCAGCAGGGGCGCCAGCGTTTCGATGCCCTCCACGAATCTGAGGTTCATGGCGGCCCGCAGGTGGGGCCGGCGTTCCAGGACCGTTAGGACAATCCGGGCCAGATGCCGGGAGGCGCCAAAGGCCGGCGGGAGCGGGATGAAGGTGCCCTGGGGGGTCTTGAGAATGCGGCCCGGAAACGCGGCCACGTCCTCCAAGCCCCGGGCGTACGGCGCGGCATAGGCCAGGTTGCTCATGACCTCCGGGATCAGCGGGGAAATATCCTCCCGGACCAACCGGGCCCCCGCCTCCCCGAGTTCCTGGAGAACCTGGAATCTCGCCGCCTCCCGGGCACAGGGGGCAGAGGGGTTCACCGGCCCCACCCCCTGCCCCAGGGGCAGCCCCCAGCGCAGGGCTTCGGCCACCAGCTCCCGGGCCCGGTTGACCGCCTCCGGCACCGACCCTCCGTGGGCCAGATGGGCCGCCAGGGCCGTGGCCAACAGACAGCCGGAGCCGTGATGGTGGGGCGCCTCAAGCCGCCTTCCCGGCAGGTGCCAGATATGGTGCCCATCGGTGAGGATATCCACCGGCTCCCCGGTCAGGTGCCCGCCCTTGGCCAGGACCCAGGCCGGCCCCAGGGCCTGCAACCTGCTGGCCGCCGCTTCCAGTTGGGCCGGGCTGTCGATCTCCATCCCGGTCAGGCGCGCCGCTTCGGGGACGTTGGGGGTGAGCACCGTGGCCAGGGGGAACAGCTCCCGGACCATGACCTCCACCGCGGCGGCTTCCAGCAGTTCCCCCCCCTGCCCCGCAGCCAGCACGGGGTCCAGGATGATGGGCGGGCGACTGGGGGAGGAGGCCAAGGGTGGGGAGGCCCCTGCCTCGCCCCCCAAATACTCTCGCAGCCGCGCCGCCACCGCCCGGACATTGGCCGCGGTGGCCAGCATGCCGATCTTCACCGCATGGATGGGGAAGTCGCAGAGCACGGCCTCCAGTTGCGCGGCCACCACCTCGGCAGGGACGGGGTGGAGGGCGTGAAGCCCCAGGCTGTTTTGCACGGTGAGGGCGGTGGGCACGGTGAGGCCGTAGGTGCCCAGAAGGGTGGCGGTTTTCAGGTCTTGCTGCAGGCCGGCCCCGGCCCCGGGGTCAGAGCCGGCGATGATGAGCACGGTCTTCATCAGCTCCTCCGTTCCCCTGCCAGGCAATTGAGGGCCTCCTCCACCAAGCGGCGGCGGTAGTCCCAGGGCAGGTAGGCATTGCGGGCGATGCGCAGCTCCGCCAGCGCCATGTACAGGGGGTTGAGGCGCCACAGGCGCTCTTGCAGCCCGGGCTCAGCCTCAACTGCGGCAAAATATTCGGCAAAAAAGGCGCCGATGGCCGGTTCGGCCCCGGCGAAGTTCTGAAACCGCCAGCCGAAGGCATGCTTCACTTCCCCGGCCACCCAGGAGAGGTCAAAGAGGCGGTCGCCCCAGCGCAGGCGCTCCAGGTCCAGGGCCACGACCCGGCCGTCCGGAAAGAGGAAATTGGTGGGGGTGGCGTCGCCGTGCAGGAGAACCTGGTGATCCGGGAAGCGCCCCAATTGCGCCCCCCAAGCCTCGGCTGCCGCAGCCAGCCGGGGCTTTTCTTGGGACAGCAGGCCGCAGGCCCCGAGCTGCCCGGCCAGTTTCTCCAGGTAAAGCAGGGCCGGGGCCGGGCTCACGGGAGCCTCCGGCAGGCGCCGCCCATGGAGCCGGGCCAACAGCCGCGCCAGGCGCCGAAGGCGGCTCTGGAGCGCCTCATCCCCCCCGGCTTCCCCCGCCCGGGCCAGATAAAAATCCAGGTCATGGCCGTCCACGGCCTCCAGGAGCAGGCCCAGTTTCAATTCCGGCGCCCGCCCCAGGCAGCGGGGGATGGCGTCGCCCCAAAACCCCGGCCCCCAGTCCGGGGCCTCCTGGTAGTGCTGAAATTCCCGGGCCAGGGAGCAGTCCTGGGGCGTAGCCGGCGGGTAAGCCGCAAAAAATTTACCCACCAGGGCCTTGGCCTGTCCGGGAAACCAAAACCGGAACACCGGCCGGGAAGCCGGCAGGCGGGCCACGGCCATTTCCTGGCCCGGCGCCGCATCTTCCGCCCGTGGCTCCAGGGCCCGGCGGCACAGCACTGCCAGAGGATGGCTGCCCGGCAGCCGGTTCACGCCGCCTCCCGGTCCAGGCGGTTTTGGGCCTCCAGGTAACAGCCCAGGGCCCCCAGAAATTGCGGGTAGGGCGGCACCAGCACCCGGCGCCCGCCAGCGGCCAGGAACCGGACGATGGCCCGGTTTTTGGCGACGCCGCCGGCAAAGACCAGGGGGTGGCGCGGATATCGCCGCACCAGGGCCAGGGCCCGCCGGGCCACCGAGGCGTTCACCCCGGCGGCCAGGCGGACCGGCGAAATCCCCTCCAGGAGGTGGCCGATGAGCTCGCTCTCTCCGAAGATGGCGCAGGTCTGGGAAATTTCCACCGGTTCGGCCCACGCCCGGGAAAATTCCCGCAACGGCATTTTCAGGAAGCGGGCCATGTTCTCCAGATAGCGGCCGGTGCCCGCGGCGCAGCGGTCGTTGGTGAGGAAGTCGAAGACCCGGTGGTCTTTGACATAGAGGACCTTGGTGTCCTGCCCCCCCATCTCCAGGAGGATGAAATCGCCGAGCCCGGTGGCCTGCCGGGCCCCCAAAAAGGAGGCCCGCACCTCGGTAATGGTGGCGAAATGCTCCTTGAGCAGATGCTTGCCGTAGCCCGTCACCACCAGGGCCGCGGTCTCCGGGAAACCCAACCGCCGCCAGTCCAGACTCAACCGCCCTTCCCGGCGCACCAGCCCTTCCCGAAAAAACTCCAGGCTGTCCAGGGCCCGGCGCACCAGGCGGCCGCCCGCCTCCCCATACACCAGCTTCACATACCGACTGCCGAAATCCAGCCCCAGGGCAGGTTTGGCGTTGAGGGGGGGGCCGGGGGATCGCAGATCCCCCGCCCTCCCCTGAAGCTCCCCGCCCAATCCCCGGTGAGGGGGTTGGGGGAGGGATTTTGGGGGAGGAGGCAGGGGCCGCCGGCCCCCGGCCCCCTTCCCCAAGACTCTGGCCCTACCGGAGAACATCGACGAAGGCCTCCAGGCGCATGCGGGTGCGGGAGTCCAGGGGCGCGGGCCGGTCGCCTTCGATGGTGAGCACCGGAACGTTCAGGTGCTCCCTGAGGGTCCGGTCATACATCTGCCGGAAGCAGAAGCTCTGGGTGTAATGGATGAGACCGGAAAGCCGGCGTTCGTCCACTGCGGCGGCCAGATCCTGAAGGCGCCCGGCGATGTCATAGGGGTAGGTGTAGCGGTGGTATTGCTCCACCAGGTCGGCGCCATGGTGCGGCATGCTGAACTGCCGGGGAATTTCGTTGAACACCACCCAGGCCTCCAGTTCCTCCAGATAGTCCCAGAAGTCCGGAAAGATGGGGGGAATGCCGATGAGCCCCAGGCGCACTCCCGAATTTCGGGTCGGCCGGGTTTGGGCGGCGGCCAAAAAGGCCTCCAGTTGCCGGGCAAAGGCCGCCGGGTCGCCGCCGAAATCGGAGCTGGAGATAAGCCACTGGAAATTCTCCCGGCCCGTAACCTGGCCGGTCTCCCAGGTGAGGCGGTCCAATAATCGGAGGTTTTCCCTGAGCGGCGCCAGCCGGGCCTGGACCTCGGCCACCTCTGCGGAGCTGACCCCCAGGCGCCGGCGGAATGCCGCCAGTTCCCGGGCCAGTTCGCCCCGGTCCCGGGGATAGGGAAATTTGAAGTGGAGGACCTCCCGGCCCTGGGCCTCCAGGATTTCCCCCAAGGCCTGGGTGTAGGAGCAGTCCCCCTGGCAGGCGGCAATCACGGCGGCCACCTCCGGGTGGTGCGGCAGGGTGGCGAAGATTCCCTTGATCCAGGCGCAGATGGTGCGGGGCAGGCCTTCGGCTTCGGCGGCGGCCACCCGCTCCAGGGCCGCAGGGGAGGCGATGAACAGGTTGTTTAAGTCCACCGGCACCAGGCCCGCGGCCAAGACCACTTCCACCGGGATGGTGGTGGTCAGGCCCAGGCGGGTCCCGGGAGGGTAAGGACGCCGGGACAGTCTGGACATCACCCGCTGACGGCCCTCATGGCACCCGGCCCTCCTCCCAGTCCAGGGCCAGCAGCCGGGGAGAGGCCGAAATTTCCTGGACCAGATGGTCCCAGGGCAGGAGTTCGGAGCTCTCCAGGTGGAGGCGATAGCAGGACTGGTCGGCGGCCAGGTCCCGCTCATAGGCGATGAAGTTGATGGTGATCTCGTGGTCTGCCAGGATCTTTTTGACGGGCTGCAAATGCTCCCCCACACCCTGGAAACGCAGGGTGAGGCGGGTATGGGCGTGATGGTGGAACAGGCTCTTGAGGCGGCGCAGGCCATAGAGGCTCAGCAGGCTCACCAGCGCGGTAAAGACGGCGGGCAGAATGAAGCCGGCGCCCACCGCCAGCCCCATGCCGGTGACCAGCCAGAGGCCGGCGGCGGTGGTGAGGCCCCGCACCGAGCCTTTGCCGGTGATGATGGCGCCGGCCCCGAGAAAGCCCATGGAGGCGATGGCATAGGAGGCGATGCGGCTGGGGTCCACCCGGACCACCGACTCCACCCCGGGCAGGGCGGCGTGCAGGTCCGCCATGTAAAGCGACAGGAGCATCATCAGACAGGCGCCGAGGCACACCAGAATGTTGGTGCGCAGGCCCGCGGCCTGGCCGTGGGACTCCCGCTCAAAGCCGATGCCGGCCCCAATGACTGCGGCGATGAGCAGTTTTCCCAGGCTTGGAAGCAGCGTCTGCCAATCACCCATACGGCTTCCTCGTCAGCGATTAGCCGGGCGGGCCCCGAAAATGGCGGTGCCCAGCCGCACCAAGGTGGCGCCCTCCTCCACCGCCACCTCGAAATCCCCACTCATCCCCATGGAGAGTTCCGGCAGCGCCAAGCCGAACTGAGCCGCCAGCCGATCCCGAAGCTCCCGCAGGGCCCGAAAATACGGGCGCATCGCCTCCGGGTCGGGCAGCCAGGGGGGCAGGGTCATGAGGCCCGCCACCCGGAGGTGCGGCAGGCGGCTGAGGGCTTCCAGGAGCTGCGGCGCCTCGCCCGGAGCCACCCCGGACTTGCTGGCTTCGCCGCCCAGGTTCACCTGTATAAGGACCGCCTGGCGCTTCCCCAGCCTGGCAGCGGCTTGATCCAGGGCCACGGCCAGCCGCAGGCGGTCCACGGAGTGGATCAGCTGGAAGAGCTCCACCGCAGGCTTGGCCTTGTTGGATTGCAGGTGGCCGATGAAGTGCCACTCCAGCCCCGGCTCCAGGGCGGCGATTTTGGCCCGGGCCTCCTGGAGGTAGTTCTCCCCGAAAAGGCGCTGGCCGGCGTCTGCTGCCTCCTTCAGCCGCTCCAGCCCCACGGTCTTGGTCACCGCCACCAGGCGCACCGCCGCGGGGTCCCGGCCGGCCCGCCGGGCCGCCGCCAGGAGGCGCTCCCGCACCCGGGCCAGGTTATCGGCGATGAGGCTCATGGCCGCTGAGCCCGCCGCCAGGCCGCCCCCAGCCCGGTCTTTGGAACCCCTGGCATGGCCTCAAGTTGGGCGTGGGTCAGGCCAAAGACCGCCAGGGTGTTCTCCCAGGTCCGCCAGGCCACCTCCTCCAGGGGCAGGCCGTGCAGTTGGGCCAAAGTCTCGGCCACCGCAACGACGTAAGCCGGCTCATTGCGCTTTCCCCGCCAGGGCTGGGGCGCGAGGTAGGGGCAGTCGGTTTCCACGAGCACCCGGTCCAGAGGCACTTCCTTGGCCACCTCCCGCAGGGGCCCGGCCTTGGGGTAGGTGAGGACGCCGGAAAAGGAGAGATAGAAGCCCAGGTCCAGGAAGGCCCGGGCCTGGGCAAGGCTGCCGCCGAAGCAGTGCATCACCCCGCCCGCCAGGCGGCCTTTGTACTCGGTGAGGATGGCCAGGGTGTCTTCGGTGGCCTCCCGGGTGTGCACCACCACGGGTTTGTGCAACTCCCAGGCCAGGTCGAGCTGCTCCCGGAAACCCCGGCGCTGAACCTCCTCGGGGGCCCGGCGGCGGTAAAAGTCCAGGCCGATTTCCCCCACCGCCACCACCTTGGGGTGGAGGGCCAGCTCTTTCAAGGCCGCCAGGTCCTGGGGGCTGAGGCTGCCGGCGGCGTGGGGATGCACCCCCACCGTGGCGTAGACCTCGGGGTGACGGGCCGCAGTGCGCACCACCGCCTGGCTGCTCTCCCGGCCGATGCCCACGTTGATGATGAGCCCCACCCCGGCCTGCCGGGCCCGGGCCAGCACCTGCTCCCGGTCCCGGAGCATCTCCGGCTCGTCCAGATGGGCGTGGGAATCGGCCAACACTAAGGTCATATGATTTAACCCCCGGCAAACTGACCTTCCGGTCAGCGGCCCGAGGGCGGGCCAGGGGACCAAACCTCCTGCCCCGGCCCGCCAAGGTTTTCCGGAAAATCGTCCCGGAAGCCGCTTCCAGATGCCTCTGGACGAACTTTCCCGATAGTGGTAAAATAGCTGAAATTTCGCCGGCCTGCAAGGAGAGGCAGTGCGCCGCGCCATTTTCCTCATCATCCTTTGCTGCCTGCTCGGGAGTTTCCCTGGCCGGAGCGGCGGCGAAAGCCCCGCCCTGAGCCACTCCCCGCCGCAATGGCGCACCTTGAGCCGGGGGCTGCTGTTTTCCGAAGTGACGGTAACCCAAGGGGGGCTGACGGTGGCGACCCTGGCGGTGGTCAAGGCGGACCCGGCGCACAACAGCTTCCGGGTGTTCCACGAGACCCCCAGGACCATTTTGCATTGGCAGGCGGAGATCAAGGCCGCGGTGGTCTTCAACGCCTCTTATTACTCCCCCCAGGGCAAGCCGGTGGGGCTCATCCTGACCGACGGGCGGCCGGTGGGCCCCTGGCACAACCCCCAGATGCGGGGTATGTTCGTGGCCGAGCCCAAGGGGGTGTCGCCGGATCTCCCCCGGGCCACCATCCTGGACCTGGTGCACAGCCGGGTGGATTTGAAAAACCTGCCCTGGACTCAGGGAGTGCAATCGTTTCCCCTGCTGCTGGATTACAAAGGCCGCATCCGGGTGAAAGAGACGGACAAGAAGGCCCCCCGCACCGTGGTGGCCGCGGACCGTCACGGCAATATCCTGGTGTTCAACACCGGCAGCGATTTTTTTTCCTTGTATGAGTTGGCCCGCTTCCTCAAGACCAGCGCCTTTGAGATTGACAGCGCCCTCAACCTGGACGGCGGCACCGAGGCCCAGCTGTATATCAAGACTGGGGACTTCGAGTATTTTTCGCCTCCCAGCTGGACGGCCCGGCTGGGAAGCCTGCTGGACCGCCCGGAGTTTTGGCTCCCCACGGTGATCGGCATCTTTCCCAGATGAGGCCAGCGGCGGCTTATCTTATTGTAGGTACTGGCAAATTCGGCCGCCTGGCAGCAGTGCGTCTGAGGGCGCAGGACCCCGGGGCCCGGTTCACCATGGTGGATCATAACCCCCAAGCCCTGGAGACGGTCAAGACGCTGGCCCCGGAAGCGCAGGCAGTGGTCGGCGACGGCCCGGCCTTCCTGGCCAGCCGTCTGGCGGACCTCGGCCGCTGGGACTTCATCCTGCCCTGCGTGCCGCTGCACCTGGCGTTTGCGGCCCTGCGCCTGGGGCCCCTGGCGCCGCCGGCCTGGGAATTGACCGCCGTGCCCGCGGCCCTGGAGCAGCTCGCGGCCGTGGCCCGGCGCGGCAGCGATGGGGAGCTTTACCTGAGCCGGGCCACGCATCTCTGCCCGGACGATTGCGACGAACCCGAAGTTTGCCCGGTGGACGGCCTGCCCCGCCGGCCGGGCCTGGGGGAGGTGTTGGCCGGCTTTCACCTGCCGGGGTGGGAGGTCCGGGTCATTATCAGCCGGCTCCTGGCCCCTGGCGTGGGGGGCTTCCTCCCCCAGGCGCTGGCAGCGCTGGCGACGCGGCCGGAGACCCTGCCCCGCCGGCTGGCCCTGGCCACCGCCTGCTGCTGCCACGCGGTGGTGCACGGCGCCAGGCGCAAGGAGGACGCGGTCACGTGAGTTTTCAGTTCCCCGGGGTCATCGGCGACTCCCCCAGGATGCGGGAAGCCCTGCACCTCATGGAGATCGTGGCGCCCTCGGAGGCCACCGTCCTTCTCCTGGGAGACACCGGCACCGGCAAAGAGCTGGCGGCCCAGGCCATTCATCTCAACTCCCTGAGAAGGCAGGGACCCTTTGTGGTGGTCAACTGCGCCGCCCTGCCGGAGACGCTCCTGGAAAGCGAGCTCTTCGGCCACGAGCGGGGCGCCTTCACCGGCGCCACCACCCGGAAAGAAGGCCGCTTTCTCCTGGCCCACCGGGGCACCCTGTTCATGGACGAAGTGGGGGAGCTCTCCGCCGCCACCCAGGCCAAGCTGCTCCGGGTGCTCCAGACCAGGGAGTTCGAGGCCCTGGGCAGCACCCGCACCCTCAAGGTGGACGTGCGCATCATCGCCGCCACCAACCGCAACCTGGAGGCCATGGTCCAGGAGGGCGCCTTTCGGGAGGACCTGTTCTACCGCCTGAACGTCTTTCCCATCACCCTCCCGCCCCTCCGGGAGCGCCTGGAGGACCTGCCCTGGCTGACGGAGTTCTTCCTGCGCCGCTACCGGGACAAGTATCAGCGGCCGGTGCGGTGCCTGGCCCCGGAGGTGCTGGAGGCCATGCGGGCCTACCATTGGCCGGGCAACATCCGGGAGCTGGAAAATATCATGGAACGGTCGGTGATCATCTGCCAGGGCGACGTCCTGACGCTCTCGAACCTGCCGCCGGCCTTGCAGCGGCGGGCATCGGAGGCGGATGGCCTGGACGCCGAGCCCAGCCCCCAGCAGATGGAGCGCCAGTATATTCTCAAGACCCTGGAAAAATTCGCCTTCAACCGCGAGGAAGTGGCCCGCAGGCTGGAAATCTCCCTGGAGGAGTTGAACTTCAAAATCCGGATCTACGGCCTGGAGTGAACCGCAGGAGACCCCATGATTTTCCCGCCCCTCATCTTTCTGTTTATGCTGATCTTTTTCGCGGCCACCCTGGTGCTCCTGCCGTTTCTCTGGGTGGGGCTCATTGGTAACGCCTTCATCAAGCTGGGCCTGTCCCCCGCCATGATCTTCTGGCTACTGGTCTTTACCCTGCTGGGCAGCCTGGTGAACCTGCCCCTCACCAAGCTGTCGGGGGGCGAATTGGTGACGGAACAGGAAATCCGCTATTTCGGCATGCGGGTGCGCCTGCCGCGTCAGCGGATGCGGCAGCAGACGGTGCTGGCCGTCAACGTCGGCGGCGCCCTCATTCCCTTGGGCTTGTCCCTGTTTCTCTTGTCCCGCATGCCGTTGACCCTGGGATTGGCCCTGACCCTGGCCCTGGTGACCGGGGTCACGTATTATCTGGCCCGCCCCATCAAAGGCCTGGGAATTGCGGTGCCGGCTCTGGTGCCGCCGGTGCTGGCGGCTCTGGGGGCCTACCTGTTCTGTCCCCCGGAGCTGCGGGCCCCGTGCGCCTATATCGCCAGCACCGTGGGGATCCTGGTGGGGGCCGACCTGCTGCACCTCAGGGACGTCGCCCGCCTGGGGGCGCCGGTGGCCTCCATCGGTGGAGCCGGGACCTTTGACGGCATCTTTCTGGGGGGCATCCTGGCGGTGCTTCTCAGTTGAGAACGAGCGGCGGCTGGACCCGGCGCGGCCGGGCAGGCATTTTTTCCGGAGCCATGCCCTCATCTCCACAGTCCAGGGCCTGGGGCCGGCGCTGCGGAATGATGAGAACCCAATTTAGAACCTCTTTTTCTGTCACCCTGAGCGAAGCGATTTAGGGTCTCAAGTAATTTAAAATACGAGAGTCTTCCCTTTGCTCAGAATGACAATTTTCTAAGATTTAAGGTATCCGAGGTTCTAAGAACATCGGTGAGATAGTTTGTAGGGGGTGCTCCCATGCTAAGCCAACGAAATCTCTTCCTTGCATGCCGGCCGGGACGCTATCTGGCGCTCCTCGGCCTTTTCGCCCTGGTCCTGGGGGCCGGGGCCTGGCGGGAAGCCGGCGGCGACAACCTGGACGCCCGCAAAGTGGCCAAAATCAAAAACGGGGTCACCACCAAGCATGAAATCCTGCTCCTCTTCGGGGAACCACAGGAGATCGTGCGCACCCCGGAAGGCCCCATTTTCAAGTATGTGGGCTACCATGACGCCCCACCCCCCAAACCCGCAAAGGAGGAGCGCCGGATTCCGGAGGACGATTCACGCGCGGCGTTTTATCTGGACGAGGAACGCCGCATGAAACCGGTACCCAAAAAGGCCGAGGCCAAGTTGGTCAAGAGCCGGCTCACCATTCATTTCAAGCCCGACGGCCTGACGGTCATGAGTCACGAATACACCGAAACGGGCGGGAAACCATGATGGCTCCCTTCCCCGAGCTGGCCCCGGCCGTTGACTGGCTTTTCGGGTTGCAGAAATACGGCATCAAGTTCGGCCTGTCCTCCACCCTGAACCTGCTGGCGCGTCTGGGGCTGGACTACCAGCGCGGCGACTATCTTCACATCGCCGGCACCAACGGCAAGGGGTCCGTGGCCGCCATGCTCTCCGCGGTGCTCACCGCGGCCGGCTACCCCGCGGCCCTCTTCACCTCCCCCCACCTGGTGCGCTTAAATGAGCGCTACCGCCTCCGGGAACAGGACATCGGCGACGATCGCCTCCTGGACCTGATCAACCGGGTGAAAGGGGTCATCGACGAGGCGGAACCCCCCACTTTCTTTGAGTTCGTCACCGCCATGGCCCTCCTCTATTTCCTGGAGGAAGGGGCCCGCCCCATCATCCTGGAGGCCGGCATGGGCGGCCGACTGGACGCCACCAACATCGTTTCCCCGCTGGTGACGGTGATCACCAATATTTCCATGGATCACCAGGAGTTTCTGGGCCACAGCCTCAAAGAGGTGGCGAGGGAAAAGGCCGGGATCATCAAAGCCGGCGCGCCGCTGATCACCGGGGCGCGCCAGCGGCGGGTGCTGGACATCTTTGCCCGCCGCTGCCAGGAATTGCAGGTGCCCATGTTCGTCTCGGACTGCAACTTCCGGGTCAGAGGCAGCCCCTCGGGCCGCTTCCTGTACCAGGGCCTCAACGGGGACTTGCACGACCTGACCCTGAACCTGGCGGGCCACCACCAGTATGGCAACGCCGCCCTGGCCCTGGCCGCCCTGGAGGTGCTGGCCCAGCGGGACTTTGCCATCCCGGAGGCCGCCATCCGCTACGGCCTGAGCCACACCCGCTGGCCCGGCCGCCTGGAACGCCTGGCCCAGGATCCCCGCATCCTCCTGGATGGGGCCCACAACCCGGCTTCCGCCAGCGCCCTGGCCCGCACCCTGAAGCAGATGCGCAAAGCCCACCGGTTCCTCCTGGTGATGGGCGTCATGGCGGACAAGGATGTGGACGGCATCCTGGGCAAACTCGTGCCCCTGGCCCGAACGGTCATCTTCACCCGGCCCCGCTATTTCCGGGCCGCCAAACCCGAGGACTTGGCCCAGCGGGCCGCCCGGTACCGGGTCCCCATTCTGACGGCGCCCACGGTGCCGGAAGCCATCCGCCGGGCCCTGGAACTGGCCGGTCCCGCCGACCATATGGTCATTACCGGCTCCCTTTACACCGTCGGGGAAGCCAAGGCCTATTTCGAGGAGTTTTTCGGGGGCGGACCTGGGACCTGAGCCCCCGGCCCGTCCCCCGGCTCGGAGGCCACCGACGCCAGCCCGAGAGAGGCGGGGGCCCGGGGCCGCCCCTCCTAGAACCCATTTCAAAAGCTCTTTTTCTGTCACCCTGAGCGCCGCGCAGGGTCTCAAGTAAGTGAAAATAGGAGATTCTTCGCTTCGCTCAGCATGACAATTTTATAAGATCTGGGGTTTTGAGATAGGTTCTAGGCCCCTCACCGCATCCTTAAGGAGGCGCCATGCAGATTTTCGTTTCGGGATCGCTGGCCTACGACCGCATCATGGACTTTCCCGGCCGCTTCGCCGACCACATCCTGCCGGAGAAGATTCACATCCTGAACGTCTGCTTCATGGTGAACGGCCTCATTGAGCGCTGCGGCGGCACCGCCGGCAATATCGCCTACAACCTCCGGCTGCTGGAGGAACGCCCCCTGATCCTGGCCACCGGCGGCCGGGATTTCGGCCCTTACGAGGCGTGGCTGAAAAAGCTGGGTCTGTCCCTGGAGGGCATCCGCCTCATTCCCGGCGAATTTACGGCCGGCGCCTATATCACCACGGACCTGGCCGACAACCAGATCACCGGCTTCAACCCCGGAGCCATGAAACACCCCTCCGCCTACTCCTTCGACGGCGTGGACCCCAGGGACGCGCTGGCCATCGTGGCGCCGGGCAACCTGGAGGACATGCTGCGCTACAGCCGGTTTTACCAGGACCGGGGGTTGCCGTACATCTTCGATCCGGGTCAATCCATCCCGGCCTGGGGCGGCAAAGAGCTGCGGGAGATGGCCACCGGCGCTTTGGCCCTCATCGTCAACGACTACGAACTGGAGCTTTTCCAGCAGAAAACCGGCCTCACCCCGGCGGAGCTCCTGCGCTTGACCCCCACCCTCATCACCACCCGGGGGGAGGCGGGCTCGGAGGTGCTCACCGACGGAAAACGGCTCACGCTTCCCGCCGTGCCTGCCCAACAAGTTCTGGACCCCACCGGCGCAGGCGACGCCTACCGGGCGGGCCTCCTGAAAGGCCTGGCCCGGGGCCTCTCCTGGCTCGAGGCCGCCCGCCTGGGCGCTGTCACCGCCAGCTTTGCCGTGGAGCAACAGGGCACCCAGGAACACCGCTTCACCCTCGCCGACCTCCAAGAACGCTACCTCGCGGCCTTCGGTCCCCTGCCGAAGTTGGGGTAAGTTTGCGGGGAAGGGCCGGGGACTTCCCTGCCCTTTCTCCCCCCTCAACCCGCTTGGACGCGGGATGGGATGGGAGGAAGGCACACCCCGGACGGGGTGAGGGCCAGGCCCGGTGGCCCCTCCCCCGACCCCCTCCCCTTCACCCCCGGGGTTTGGCCCAGATTTCCAGGACGTGGAGCTGCAGGAAGCGTTTGGAGGCCGCGCTCCGCAGCAGGGCGATGGTGTCCCAGCCCCGGGCGGTGCCGCCGGCGGCCACCACCTCCGCGCCCTCGGGCACCAGCCCGGCGTCCACCGCCTCCATGACGATTTCGCAGCAGACCTTCAGGCCCTGACCCAGGCGCCGCAGGGTATTGGCGATGAGCAGGGTGGGGGCGCTGCCCTTGAACTGGTCGGCCAAGGCGGTTTCCAAAGAATGGGTGAGGATGGTGGCCTTGAGGACCTTGCCCCCCAGGCGGGTGATCTCTTCGTAGTGCTGGGGCAGGAATTCGTCGATGTTGGGGCCTTTGAAGCCCACGGAGTGCCCCACCACCACCAGATTGACTTCGCTGGCGGCCAGCCGACGGGCGGCCTGAGCGCCCGAGTCGCCGGTGGTGGAGGCCAAAACGAAATGTTGCCACCCCTCCTTGGCCGCCTGCTCCAGCAGGTCCAGGCAGGCCCCGGTGTTTTCCGGGCCGGGTTTGTCGAAGTACCAGGTTTCCCGACGAATCATCGCGTTCCTCCTTGTCCAGATCCCCGGCCGGCGGCTCAGGGAACTCTGTTCCACCGGCGGGATGTTTCATGGGCGTGACATGTCCCGGTGGTGAAGTTTATCCCTTGAAACATGGCAGACCGGGCGAAACCGCCCCCGGAGGGCGGCGGAGCCACAATCCTGCCTGAGACCCCGGTTATCTGCGCTCCTTCGGCGGCGCCCTCCGCGAACTGGCGGCCTGGCACAGCCAATGCAAAGCAGGGCAGAAAGATTTTGTGCCGGAGCCCCAGACATGTCCTCAGATCAGATGCCCCTTTCCGTCGAGGAGCTGCGCCGGGTGCAGCAAGCGGCCTGCACCCTGTTCGGCCCCGGAAAGCCGGCCTGCCGGGACTTTTGGCGCGGGCTCAGTCTGCCCCGGTTGAAGCGGGCCTTCCGGGAACAGGCCAGGCTTTACCATCCCGATGCCCAGCCGCACCTCCCGCCCAGCCGGCTGCGGCAGGCCCACGAGCAGTTCGTCGCCCTCATAGACTCCTACGACCTGCTGCGCAGTTTTCTGGCCCGGCAGCCGGCGCCCCAGGATTCCGGCGCTGCGGCCCGCCGGCCCCGCCTCATCGCGGTGGCCGGACCCAAGGGCGGCGTGGGCAAGAGCGTGCTGGCCGCCAATCTGGCGGTGCTGCTGTGCCAGCAGGGCCACGAGGTGACCCTGGCAGACCTGGACCCCGCCGGCCCCATCCTCCCCCTCTATCTGGGAAATACCGCCTGCCGCCCCGGCCACCCTGAATCCCGGGAGGGGGCCCCGCTGGCCGGGCGGGTGCGTGCCAGCCGCTTCGGCCCGGGCCTCCTGTGCGCCCCCGGTCTGGACTTGTCGGACTCCGCAGCCGGCCGGCGGCAGCGGCGCCAGTTTTTCCAGGACTTGGAGGGCCTTCAGGCCGATTATGTCATCTGCGACCTGGGGAGCGGCTCCCACCCCGGCACCCTGGACTTTTTCCTCTGGGCCGGCCGCCAGGCGTTGGTGACTACCTGCGACCCGGGGGCCTATCTCAAGGCCTATGAATTCCTCAAGGCCGCCTGCGCCCGCCCCCCGGCGCGGCGCCTCTTTCAGGGCGCGGCCCCCCTGCTGCTCATCAACCAGGCCACCGCCCGGGACAACGTCAGGGAAGTGGCGCAACGCCTTCAGCAGGTGGCGGCAAGGCTTCTGGGCTTGGACCTGCATTACGCCACGATCCCCTACCGGGAAGAGATCGCCCGGAGCGTCCGGGACCTGACGCCGGCCGCGGCCCGCCACCGCACCGGTTTTCTGGCCCGGCGCCTCACCGAGGTGGCCCGGCTGCTTTCTTGCTAAGCGGGCCCTTTCCCCTGCTCCGTGCTTTCCCTGCCATGGGCCTGCCGGGGCGTCCGGCCGTAAGCCCGCGTTTTTCATTTCCTCCGGCCTTCCTGCCGATAGTATCGTCAGTCTGCTGGTGCCCTGCCAGGGGCGACCACCGCTCATCGAGGCAGTCCGGGGAGAACAGGGTGGTTCCAACGAGGGAAAACAGCCTGAGGCGCTGGCGCTACCGGGGGCTGGGCCTGGCCGCCGGGCTCATCCTGCTCCTGGGAGGTCTCCTGGGGGGAACCAGAGCCGCACCCCTCCTGCCCTGGTGGCCGAACCCTTTCCCGGAAGCAACCCGGGGAGTGAGGGACGCACCGCCTCATGGTGCCGCCCTGAGCCCCCTGAGCCCGGAAATCCTCCGCTGCCCCCTGGGGCGCTGGTTGGCCGGCCCCGCCCGCCGGCAGGCCGAGGGCGCCGCTCCCGAACTGGCACCGTGGTTTGAGTGTCTGGAGCGGGAACATACCGCCCTGCACCGCGCTTCCCAGACCATCTCCGCCTTCCTGATGCAGGGCAACCGCCCCGCCGCCCTGGCCCACCACGAACAGGCGGCCGCCCCGGCCTTTGCCGAAATGTTTCGCCTGCTGGAAGAACTCCAGACCGTCGGCCGCCAGGTCTGCCGCAGCCGGCCGGATTTCGGCCTCTGCTGGCGCAAATTCGCCGTACTTTACGCCAACCTGGGGGCCACCCTGTGCGGCTGCGTCTCGGTGAAGTCGGAACCTCGCGCCTGGCCCGCCGGCAAGGTCGGGGTCAGGTTCACCGACAAGTGCCGCATAGCCTACCCCCAGCCTGAGCCGCCCAGCACGTCCTCCGGGAGATAGACCACCTCCCGCTCCAGGGCCACGCCAAAGCGCCGCCAGACCGCTTCCTGAATTTCGGCGATGAGTGCCTTCACCTGGGCGGCGGTGGCCCGACCGGCATTGAGAATAAAGTTGGCATGCTTGCGGGACACCACCGCGTCTCCCAGGCGCCGGCCCTTGAAGCCCGCCTGCTCGATGAGCCAGCCGGCGGGGAGGCCGCTGGCCGGATTCTTGAAGACGCTGCCGCAACTGCGGGGGTTGGCGGGCTGCCGGGCTTGCCGCTGGGCCGCCAGCTCCCGCATCCTCTCCCGGATGGCCTCGGGCGGGGCCGCTTCGGCCAGCGTGAATTCCGCCTCCACCACCAGCCAGTGGGGAAAGTTGAGCAGCCGGGAGGAGCGGTAGCCCAGCTCCAGCTCCGAAGCGGAAAGTTCCACCAGGCGGCCGCCGGGCGTGGCCACCCTGACCCGGCGCAGCACCTGGGCCAGGCTCCGGCCCCAGGCCCCGGCGTTCAGGCGCACCGCGCCCCCCACCGTGCCGGGGATGCCCGCCAGAAACTCAAAGCCGCCCACCCCCCAGTCCGCCAGCCTGTTGGCCAGGCGGGGCAGGCTCACCCCCGCTCCCACTCGGAGCACGTCGCCTTCCCGGGTCAGGCCCCCGAGGCCCCCGGCCAGATGCAGGGTCAGCCCCGGCAGGCCCTGGTCGGCGATGAGCACGTTGCTCCCGCGCCCCAGGAAAAAGAGCGGCCAGTCCCGGGTCTGGGCCAGCCGGAAGAGCCGAAAGACCTCTTCCAGGTCCCGGGGCGCGGCGAGCCCGGCCGCCGGCCCGCCGATCTTCCAGGTGGTCAGGGGCGCCAGGGGAACCTGGCTGAGGACTCGTGCATCCGGAAATTTCATTTTCATGATTCTCACGGGGTGACAATCAGCAATTCGTTCCCCTTTCCATAAATGAAAAAGCCGCTCAGCACAAGCGGCTCAATCCCTCCATAAAAATAATGGGGGATTAATGATTCGCCTTTTTTTTAGAGGCTGGGGCCTTCCTGGATGTGCGGCTTTTTGATTGTTTAAGCCCAGGTTTTTGCGGCACAATTCTGAGCAGCGGGACCGTCAAAGCCGGAAATCCCATCCGGGTGGTCATGCTTTGCACAAATTCGCGCCAGTAGGCCCAGACATTGTACAATGGATTGATTCTGGCAAACTGTTGAATGTCCTCAGATGCCAGTTTGCTCAGATCCTGAAACGTGTAATTGGCACAAAAAGAAGCTTCAATCCGCATGACCTCCTCCCCGGGAGAATTCTCCGGACTGGCGGAAACGGTGAAATCACATGCCACCGGGAGGACATTCTTTTCCGCAGAACCGAGAAGGATTCTGGAGCTACATTGATAGTTGAGAGAAAGTGTCCCGGTCAAACCATCCATGAGTTCCCGGCTGATTTGGGCGTGTAAGAGGTAAATTTCCTGTAGATCGGCCTCCCGGGCCACCCGGGCCACCGCCTCCATGTCCAAATTCTCCATTTCAGCCGGAAAAACCGGATTTTTCCCCATAAGAGGCCCCTCTATATCGAAATAGCCAGCTGTTCAGGATAATTATCGGGGACAGATACCTTTTCAAGCCGCCAACGGATCAGAGGTTGGGAGACCCGGTCTCCCCAAGTATGCCTTTTGTCGAGCTGGCAACCCCTCTTGTTCTCCGTTTCCCTTTTATAAGGTCTAAGTTGCAGCTGGTATCCCAAAACATGGAGGATATCAGCCAGGGTCCTCAGTGTGAGGTTCCGTCCGCCATTGAGCAGTTGGGAAACGAACCCCTTGGATTTGCCCAATCTCGCGGCCAATTCCTGTCGGGTAATTTGCTCTTTCGCGAGAAGCCCGCAAAGCATTTCCGTCACTTGCAAAATCAACTCTTCTTGATCCAACAGCCGAGCAATTTGCTTGTCCTGAAGATACTTTTCGATCACAGCCATGATTACCTTCTCCCTTCATATTCATCACGGATGCTTGCGGCCCGGTGGATTTCCTGGGGCCTGATCCGGTCGCCTTTCTTTTAAACCCATGGGTAATAACTACTCGGTTGCCTGGCCGGAAATAGCAGGGCATCCTGATTTGAAATCTCTTAAACTCGAAAAAATCGGTGCCTTCTATTTTCTTGAACTCTTTTGGGTTTTCTATTTTACCGGCGTTTGCCAGAAGTTTGAGCAGAGCTGTAATCTTTGTCAATTCGCCTGGGGACAATCCATCCAAAAACTCCTCTGCCGGACAGCGCCCATTGGACCTGAGGGCCAACTCCACCTTGTAAACGCTCCCCTCATAAAACACTCGAGGTTTGAACCTTTTTTCCTCCCCTTTCGGCATGGAAAAGAATTTACATAAATATAAACTTTGGTCAAGGAAAAAACCAGTAAGGTTAGGAAATTTTTCTCGCCAAAAGCCCTCCCGTCTTGCCTGGTAAGGACATCTTGACAAAGGCCGGGAATCACGGTAGTCATAGGGGGGAAAGGGGGAGGACGCCGATGCTGTGGATGCGCCTGGGGGCCGGGCTTTTGGCCATGGCCTGCCTGTGGACCGGCAGCGCCTGGGGGGCCAAGCCCGACCAGCCGCTGGCCTACGTGGACCTGCAATACGCCCTCATCCGGCAGGGTCTGGACAAGGATTATGTCCTCAAGACCTTCGCCGACCCCCGGAACCGCTTCATGCCGGACGTGGTGCGGAAAATCGCCTACCTCCGGAAAGAGCGGGCCGCAGACTACAGCCATTTCCTCAAGCCCGAGGTGGTGGCCCGGGGCCGCCAGTATCTCAAAGCGCACCAAAAAGACCTGGACCGGGCCCGGGACCAATACGGCGTGGCGCCGGAGGTCATCGTCGCCATCCTCACGGTGGAATCCGGGCTGGGAAGCACCACCGGCAAGTATCCGGTCTTCAACGTCTTCGCCTCGCTGGCGGTGATGGACACCCCGGAAGTCATCGCCGACGTGGGCTTGAGCCCGCATCTGACCCCCCGCCTGAAGAAAAAGGCCGCCTGGGCCAAGCGGGAGCTCAGGACCTACCTGGACTACTGCCGTAGCCAGCGCCTGGACCCCTTTGAGTATTGCGGCTCCTGGGCCGGGGCCATGGGCTACTCCCAGTTCCTGCCCTCCAGCCTGGCCAGCTGCGGCAAGGACGGCGACGACGACGGCAAAGTGGACCTGTTCACCCACCCGGACGCCATCATGAGCATCGCCAATTACCTGAAAAAGAGCGGTTTCCGGCTCTCCCAGGGAAGCACCTGGCGCCGGGCTGTCCTGGCCTACAACCACTCCGACGCCTATGCCGACACCGTCCTCACTCTGGCCGCCTGGTATTGAGCCCCGCTGATGGACAAGCAGGAGGCGGCCCGCGTCCTGGAAGAGATCGCCCTGCTCCTGGAGCTTTCCGGGGAAAATCCTTTCAAGGTGCGGGCTTATGAGACCGGAGCCCGGGCCCTCCTGACCCTGCCCGGCGATCTGGAGACCGCGGTGAAAAGCGGCGCCCTGGCCGGGGTCAAGGGCATCGGCAAATCGCTGGCCGGGATCGTCCAGGAATTGGTGGAGCGGGGCCAAGCCCGGCTGCACCAGGAGCTGCGGGATAAAATCCCGCCGGGGC